>ERZ887942.576-NODE-576-length-29453-cov-18.791210_pt1 | contig 29453 bp, 23 predicted proteins | sample MGYA00521099_ERZ887942 | MGnify/ENA primary metagenome ERZ887942 (study PRJEB32303, sample SAMEA104408605) | aquatic metagenome | biome: Brackish water; feature: Pelagic; material: water | place: Baltic Sea | collected 2014-06-07T06:48:00 | depth 16,251 m ...
GGGTGAGGTCTTTGGTGTCGCCGCCGCAGTTTTTGCCGACGGAGGCGATGCCGTTGTCGCGGCCGGATTCGGTTTTGTATTGCTGGGATTGGCCGACGATCTGGCCATTGCCGGCTTTGAGGACGAAGTAGTGCTTGCCGTTGGAGGCTTCTTTTTTCTCGAATTTTGCTTCATCGGCTCCGTTATTGGTGACCGAAGCGATGCCATTTTCCGCTCCCTTTCTATCGGCGTAGCCTTGGGATTGGAGGATGATTTCGCCATTGCCGGCTTTGAGTCGGAAGTGGAATTTCTCGGTTTTGTCGCTTTGGAAGAGTTCGTACATTGTTATTTTGAATATTCACAACAAGGAGAGCTGAATTTTGCCCGTTTGTCAGGGGAAAGTTGGCCTAAGTTCGTGGAGGAAGATGGCAGAGGCGGAGGCGACGTTGAGGGAGTCGACCTCGCGGGTCATGGGAAGATAGGCGAGATGGTGGCAGAGGGATTCGATTTCGGGGCTGAGGCCGAAGTCTTCGGGGCCGAGGAGGAGGACGGGGTTTTCGAAGGTGGGAAGTTTTTGGAGGGGGAGGGAGTTTCGGGAGAGACTGGCTCCGATGAGGGTGCGGGATTGGCGGAGTGCGCGGAGGTCTGCGAGGAGATCGGGTGACCGGCGGACCGGGAGGCGGAAGAGGTTGCCGGCGGAGGCGCGGATGGCTTTGGCGTTGAAGGGGGAGGCTCCTTTGCCGATGAGGACACCGGCACCTCCGAGGGCGGCGGTGTTGCGGATGATGGTGCCAAGGTTGCCGGGGTCGGCGATTTCAGGGAGGACGACGATGGGGCCTGACTTGAAAGCAGAGAGAGGGGTGGGGGCTGGCTTGCGGGCGATGGCGAGGTGGCCACGGTGGAAGTGGAAACCGAGGAGTTGGGAGGCTTCCTCGCGGGAGAGGTCTTGGTCGATGCGGATGACTTTCTCGATGAAATACGATGATTCCTGAAGGCGTTCGACGGCGAGTCGGCCCTCGACGATGAAGTGGGTGGGGGTCTCGCGGGAGGAGAGGAGGGATTTCCAGTCCATGGGTTTGGTTTGGGTCTCGCGCAGAGGCGCGGAGGCGCAGAGAGGCTATGGAGTCTCTTGGACTTTGCAGGCTTTGGTGACTTGTGGCCAGGTGAAGTCTTTGCGGAGCATGTCGGCTAGGAATTGATCTTTTGGGGAGAGCCTGGAGGCGTTTTTGAGGCGTTCGGGATGGGTGAGACGGCTGAAGAGGACGTGTTTAATTTTTGATTTTGAGACGGATTTGCGACCATATCCGTTGGGTTCATTGGAGGACCAGAAGTGGACCTGGTTGCCGGTGGTGCCGAGGTAAACGACGAGGTGGCCCCGCTCTTTTCCGCCGATGGCTTCAGTCCACCACATTTTCATGAAATCGCCGGGTTGGGCGTGGGCGTAGGAGGTGAAGTTGACACCGCATTTGAGGTCGGCGAAGAGCTTGGCGGTGCCGGGGCCGTTGGCATTCCAGCGGCCGAATATTTCTTCGCCGTCTTTGACGTCAAGGTTGGCAAAACGGGAGAGCTTTTCTACGGGGAGAAAGGAAGAGTTTTGGAGGCGGAGTTGCTCAATGACGCGGAGAAAGACGAGGTAAGTGGCACCGGAGCAAAAGGATTTTCCACAGGCCTGGGTGTCTTGAACAATGACGCCATCTTTGAGGGTGACGCTGGCGGCGAGGCGATCGACGGCCTTTTGGGTGGCTTGGTAACCGCCTCCACCGGGCATGGATTTGACGGCGACGAGAACGTTTTGATTGAAGGCCGGCGCTTGTTGGACGGACTCGATTTCGACTCCGAATTCGACTTGAGCGCAGGAGGGAAGGGCGCAGGCCAAGGCGAGGAGTTTGAGAAGTTTGCCCATGGAGAAATGATGAATTCCCGATAGGAAGATTGGAAGCTCAAAGGATGTTAGTGGATCAGTAGCCGAGCCATGGGCCGAGCCATTTTTCAACCTCTTCGACGGACATTTCTTTGCGCCTGGCATACTCCTTGATCTGATCTTTTTGGAGGTCGTTGATCTGGAAGTAGTGGGAATCCGGGTGGGAGAGGTAGAGACCGCAGACGGCTGAGCCGGGGTGCATGGCCTGGGATTCGGTGAGTTCGACGCCGGTTTCTTCGGTGGCCTTGAGGAGGTTAAAGAGGAGGGGCTTTTCGGTGTGATCGGGCTGTGACGGATAGCCGGGGGCGGGGCGGATGCCTTGGTATTTCTCGTGGATGAGTTCGGACTTGGTGAATTGGCCGGGGCGCTCGATGCCCCAGGAAATCCGGGCGCGGTGGTGAAGGAGTTCGGCGAAGGCTTCAGCGAAGCGGTCGGCGAGAGCCTGGACCATGAGGGCTTCGTCGATGTTGTTCTCGGCGCGGAGTTCCGCCGCCCATTCGTCGGCTCCGTGGATGCCGACGACGAATCCACCGAGGTGGTCTGTTGGGGGTGAGGTAGCAGAGGCTCTTAGCCTCTGTGAATCCTCTCCGGGGGCGCTGACAAAGGCGTAGTTTTCGAAGCCCGCTTTGGCGGGGTTTTCCAGGACGTAGTTTACTTGTGAGGTGAATTCATCCGAGTCGCGGATGATGTGGTCGTAGGATTCTTTTTGCCAAATTGGGCCGGTATTTCCGAGGGCTTCGTTGATCCTTCGGCCTGAGTCTCCTTTTATTCCTTGAAGGATTTTTGAGAGTTCGAAACCTTCCCGGGGTCGGATGACGAGGTGCACGTGGTTGCTCATGACGCACCAGGCGGCGAGGTCATAGTGTTGACCGTCGAAGTGTTGGATGGCATCGGCAACGATGGTGGCGAGCTTGGGGTCTTTGAGATGATTGGGTCCGTGGCCTTCGAGAAGCGCTTTTTCGATGGTCTCGCTGTAGAGTTCCTTGAGCTGGCGTTCGAAGGTGGCCATGAATTTCTCGTCGTTTCGCTCTTCGCTGATTTTGTATCGAGCGATGAGGTCTGCTTGCTTTTGCTTGTAGGCTGCCTGGACGCCCGGGGGGATGGAGCCTTGGAGGCGGAAGGTGATGGCGTAGGTGGCGTCTTTTGCGGTCCAGTGGGGGAGGTGGGCTCCCTGCTTTTTTGTGAAGGTTGGCTCGTGGGGGGCGCGAAACTCGAAGAGGCTAGGAGCCTCTTCTACCTCGTTTCGCGCGCTTGCGGGGGCGACGTAGTCGGAGAGGGCGAAGTTTGGTTTTGTGGTCTCCTTTTTCTGCTGTTGGCGGAGGGTGTGGAAGGTGGTGTCGTGGTCGGGGAGGACGATGTCATCGCCATCGGCGTGGGCGGGGAAGAAGCCGTAGATTCCGGAGGCGGTGAAGCGCTTTTCGGCGATGATTTTTTCGAGGAGTTCCTGGGCTTCGTGGTAGAGCTCTTTGGCGACCTTTGCTCCTTCTTTGTTGCGGGTTTTGAGGGTCTCGGTTTCGTAGTCCCAGACACCGCGAAGTTCCCAGGTGTGGAAGAAGGGAGTCCAGTCGATGTAGTTGGCGAGCTCGCGGAGGGACTGGGATTTGATGGTGCGGGTGCCGGTGAACTCGGGGACAGGTGGGTGGTAGTTTTCCCAGTCGATGGAGACTTTGTTGGCTTGGGCTTGTTCGAGGGAGATGGTGGGTTTCTTGGGGCCGCTGGCGAATTTTTCGCGGGCCTCCTGGTGTTTGAGGTTGTTTTTGTCGATGAACTTATCGCGATGTTCTGCGGATAGGAGGGAGGTGGTGACGGGGACGGAGCGGGAGGCATCAAGCACGTGGACGAGGGGGCCGGAGTAGTGCTCGGCGATCTTGATGGCAGTATGGGCGGCGCTGGTGGTAGCACCGCCAATGAGGATGGGGATGCTGCGTTTTCCGAAGCCGCGTTTTTCGGCTTCCTTGGCAACGGTGATCATTTCATCGAGCGAGGGGGTGATGAGGCCGGAGAGGCCGATGATGTCGGCGTCGTGTTCTTCGACGGCATCGAGGATCTTATTGCAGGGGACCATGACTCCCATGTCGACGACGTCGAAGCCGTTGCAAGTGAGGACAACGCCGACGATGTTTTTGCCGATGTCGTGGACGTCGCCTTTGACGGTGGCCATAATGACTTTGCCGTTGGAGAAGGTGCGGGCGGCTTGTTTCCTTGCGGCAGCTTCGCTGATGGAGGGATCTTTTTCGCAGAGGCTAAGAGCCTCTGCTACGATTTTTTCCTCGCGCTCTTTCTCCATGAGGGGTTCGAGCCAGGCCACGGATTTTTTCATGACGCGGGCGGACTTGACGACCTGCGGGAGGAACATTTTTCCGGCGCCGAAGAGATCTCCAACGATACCCATGCCGTCCATGAGGGGGCCTTCGATGACGGTGAGGGGTTTTTTGTATTTGGCGAGGGCTTTCTCGGTGTCTTCGTCGATGAATTTATCGATGCCTTTGAGAAGGGAGTGCTCGAGGCGTTTTTCGACGGGGGCCTCCCGCCAGGTGAGATCCTCGGCGAGTTTTTTGGCACCCTGGCCTTTGAATTCTTCGGCGAGGTCGAGGAGGCGTTCGGTGGCTCCATCGTCTTTGTTGAGGAGGACGTCTTCGACCGCTTTGAGGAGGTGTTTTGGAATTTCGTCGTAAACCTCGAGCATGCCGGCGTTGACGATGCCCATGTCCATGCCGGCCTGGGTGGCGTGGTAGAGGAAGGCGGAGTGCATCGCTTCGCGGACCGCGTTGTTGCCACGGAAGGAGAAGGAGATGTTTGAGACGCCGCCGGAAACTTTGGCGAAGGGGAGGTTTTCCTTGATCCAGCGGGTGGCGTTGATGAAGTCGAGGGCGTAGTTGTTGTGCTCTTCGATGCCGGTGGCGACGGTGAGGATGTTGGGGTCGAAGATGATGTCCTCGGGTGGGAATCCGACTTCGTCGACGAGGATGTCGTAGGCGCGTTTACAGATGCGGCATTTGTCCTCGTAGGTGGCGGCCTGGCCTTGTTCATCGAAGGCCATGACAACGACGGCGGCTCCGTAGTTGAGGACATGGCGGGCGTTTTTTCGGAAGGCCTCTTCTCCTTCTTTGAGGGAGATGGAGTTGACGATGCCTTTGCCCTGGAGGTGTTTGAGGCCTTCTTCGATGATTTCCCATTTTGAGGAATCGACCATGATGGGGACGGCCTGGATGTCGGGTTCGGCCTGGATAAGGTCGAGGAATTTGGCCATCATGATCTTGCCGTCGATGAGGCCGTCGTCGAAGCAGATGTCGATGACGTTGGCGCCGTTGACGACTTGCTGGCGGGCGACCTCGAGGGCGTCTTCGAGCTTGTCTTGTTGGATGAGTTTACGGAAGCGCGGGGACCCGGCGACGTTGGTGCGTTCCCCGATCATGAGGAAGTTTTTGTCGGGGGTGTGGTTGTAGGCTTCGGTGCCGGAAAGACGGAGGAGACGTGGGACGGTGGACATGATAAGAAAGAGAAGTTGAGGGGATTTGAACCGCAAAGGCGCAAAGACGCTAAGTTTTTAAGGTTTGGTTGAGGGGGGAGAACCAGAAAGAAGTTAAGGAGTCAGGTTTTTAAGGTTGTGAAGATGGGTGGTCGAGTCGGTAGCCGACGGGAACCTGGTGGCCTTTGTAAATGATGGGGAGGTCTTTTTGCGATTCGACTGAGATTCCTCGAAGTTGAAACTCGTGTAAAAGGCAGGCCTCGTATGCGCTTTCCAAAAGTCCGGGTCCAAGGGTGGAGTGGACCTGGAAGGCTGAATCAACGACTTCCTTTCCCAGCTGTTCAATGTCCTTCATTCTCTTCAAAGCCTTCGCGTCTCAGCGCCTTTGCGGTTAATCCAAGACGGGGACTTGGCGGGGGGCTTTACCTTCGACGGCTTTGGCGATGGCGGCGATGTGTTCGGGGGTGTTTCCACAGCAGCCGCCGGCGAGGTTGAGAAGGTCTGAGTCGGCGAAGCCGGCGATGTAGTCGTGCATGTGGCCGGGCTCGAGATCGAAGCCGGTGGGGGCGAGGGGATTGGGGAGGCCGGCGTTGGGGTAGCAGGAGATGTTGGTCGTGGCGGCTTTGCCGAGGTCACGAAGGAAAGGCTCCATGAGGTCGGGTCCGAGGGAGCAGTTGAGCCCGATGGCGAGAGGCTTGATGTGGGCGAAGGTGTTCCAGAGAGCTTCGACTTTTTGGGCGGAGATCATGGTTTCACCGCCGCGTCCGACGGCGGCGGAGATGATGACGGGGGCCTTGGTTCCTGATTCCTTGATGGCGACGAGAGCGGCCTTGGCGTTGAGGGAGTCGAAGATGGTTTCGACCATGAGGATGTCGCAGTCGGCTTCTATGAGGGCGTCGATCTGGTGGCGGTAGGTTTGTTTGACTTGATCGAAAGTGACGGCGCGGAAGGAGGGGTCGTTGGGATCGGCAAGGTTGGTGAGGGAAACAGTGAGGGGGCCGATGGCTCCCGCGACGTAGCGTTTCCGACCGGTGGCGTTTCCGACGCGCTCGGCTTCTTGTTTGGCGAGCTTGACGGATTGGATGTTGAGTTCCCAGACTAGGTCCTGCAGTTGGGCGTTGTTGAGGACTTCGCGGTCGAAGAAGTCGGGATCTTTTTTACCGCCGGTTTTGCGTGGGTCTTCGATGAAAAATTCGGATTGGGCGAGGACGGTGCCAGAGAAGGTGTTGGTTTCGCAGATGTCGGAGCCGGCTTCGTAGAAGCGCTTGTGAATGTCGGCGATCACATCAGGGCGGGTGAGGGAGAGAATGTCTCCGTTGTTGAGGAGGTCTTCGTGGTTGCTTTTGAAGCGGTCGCCGCGGGCATCGGCTTCAGAAAGTTCGTATCCGCGAATGGTGGTGCCCATTGCTCCATCAAGGACCATGATACGCTTGGAGAGAGTTGATTTGAGTTCGCTGGTGAGATCTTTTGTCATGGTCTTGATTTGTCTTTGGAGATTTGAAATGATGAGGACGATTTGCAAGAACAAATCTTCATATCGCGATATGTTGATAAGAGATTTCCGAGAAAACAGGGGATACTTGGGGTCTTCGATGAAATCAGCTTTTTTTCCGTTGCTATCGCATCTTTTAAGAAGCATAATTTGGTTAGCGACAGTGTGTTGCTTTCATTAATTTATCCCCATATAGTTATCGCTAGACCAAGAAATTTCCGAAGAGGAGGCGGCGGAGGCCGTCGCCGCGGACGCCGTAGAATTGACAAAAGTGGCAATTCCAACGAGGGCGACGAACAGAAGTCCGTTGAAATCGAAGGCACAATCTCTGCTGTCCTTGCCGGAACGATGTTTAAAGTCGCTCTGCCAAGCGGGCACGAGGTGCTTGCGCACATTTCGGGTAAGATGCGGAAGCGCTTTATCCGTCTTGTCATCGGAGACAGGGTGAAAATGGAAATGTCTCCGTATGACACCACGAAAGCGCGAATCGTTTTCCGACTTGGATAAACTTTTGATCCCGATGATCTCACACAGATGAGCAGGCTGAAAGGTCTGCTCATTTTTTGTTAAGAATGCCTAATTTAACTGGGGCTTATTTCTTGCGTCGCCACTTGCGAAGCTTTAATCCTTCCCCGGCCGACTCCTCCGGAGAAGGCGAAAACAAACACCATCATTTTGGGACTCGTTGATCAAATCAGACGGTGGAGACTTGTCCAACAAGGCTTGTCTTCGGGGAAGAAGCGGCGCACGAGCTCCGATGGCGGGGTCCTGGGGGCATTGGACCGGAGTATCCCGATTAAGGGGGCGCTCTATCTGGCCTTTGCTCTGGGCATGGTGACTTTGTTTGTGGGTATTGAGAATGTCACTTCGAGTCGGGTGGTCGAGGCGGTGGTGATTATGATTTGTGCTCTCGCGATATTTCACCTCAATCACCAGCAATCTGCCCGTCGCAATGGGAGTGTCCTGCTGGTATTCGGGGGAATCCTGATTCACCTCTGGGTGGTGAAGTTGGCCTGCGGGGTCGCTTTGAGTTCCGGGCTGGGAGTGAACTTTGGTTTTTTGATCATGCCAATGGCTCTGGCTCCGATGGTTCATTCGGTGCTGCTGGGGCAGAGGGCAGGGGTCTATTCTTCGGTTTTTGTCAGCCTTTTCGGGGCTTTGACCGTTCCAAGTGATGGCAGGTGGGCCTTTTTTGCGATCAGTTTGTTTTGCGGGCTGACCGCGGTCTTTGCAACGAAGCGTGTCAGTAAACGGGGCCGGCTTTTGAGGGCTGGCTTCTGGGTCGGTCTCATGGCGCTTTTGGTGGATTTGGCTTTTGCCAAGATCTCGATCAGTGGCTTGGGGTTTTCCGATCGGGAAAGTTGGCAGGTTTTTGGAAAGGCCTGCTTGATTGCGCTTTCCACCGGATTATTGACGGGCCTTTTTGTGGGAGGGGTTTTACCACTACTGGAAGGGGTCTTTGGACTGACGACCGAGATTTCCTGGCTGGAGCTCAGTGATTTGAATCACCCGCTGCTCCGGAAAATGCAGATCGAGGCGCCGGGAACTTTTCATCACAGTTTGATTGTGGCTTCACTTGCGGAGAGTGCCACGGAAGCGATCGGGGCCAATGCGATCATGAGTCGTGTGTGCGCCTACTTTCATGACATCGGAAAGTTGAACAAGCCGGAGTATTTTATCGAAAACCAGGGAGGCGATAATCCTCATGATGGTCTCACTCCGACGATGAGCGCTTTGATTATCGTGGCGCACGTAAAAGACGGTGTGGATCTCGCAATCAAGAACAAGTTGAACCCAAGGATTCTTGAAGTGATTCAAGAGCACCATGGTGATTCGCTGGTTTATTTCTTCTACCGTAAAGCCCAGGAGCGCCTTCAGAAGATCGAAAATGAGCGGGGGAACGGTGCGACAAAAAGCGATGACCTGCCCAAGGTGGATGAAAAGAGTTTCCGTTATCCAGGGCCGATTCCGCAGTCGCGTGAGAGCGGGATTATTTCGCTGGCCGACGCGATCGAAAGTGCTTCCCGGACGATCGCTAAGCCTTCGCCGGGGCGCATTAGAGCCCTCGTTGATGAGATTGTTTATAAACGAGTGCGCGATGGGCAACTCGACGCATGTGGTCTCACCATGAGCGAGCTCACAACGGTGAGGAAAGTATTTTCATCAACTCTTCGAAGCATGCTCCATGCAAGGATCGAATACCCCAAGGATCAGGTTGAAGATGCTCCGTCTGATCTTTCGAGTAGGGGCGGGAAGGTGGTTTCGGTTGAAGAAATCGAGCGTGTACGTCGGCGCCGTCAACAGGGGGAGTAGCGAATGGTGGAAGTTTATCCTGCCTGCAAATCACGAGAGATATCGGGCGAATTCCTGGAGCAGTTGAGAAGGGGATGGGCTGTTGCGTTTGAGATGCTTCGAGAGATCGGAGTGGGAGAAATCGCAATATTGGAAGGGATTGAGATCACATTGCTCGATGATGATGAGATGGCCCGGATTCACGATGAGTTTCTGAATGATGCCACGACAACAGATGTCATTACTTTTGATCATGGCGAATTGCTGATCGGTGTTGAGACCGCCGCGAGACAGGCAGAAGGGTTTCTGAGCCATGTGGATCGGGAAATCGCACTTTATGGAATTCATGGAATGCTGCATTTATCAGGTTTTGATGACAAATCCTCAGCAGATGCAAAACAAATGGCGGGCCGACAGGAGGAGGTTTTGAGGGCATGTTTTCCCTTTTGGGATTAAGGTGGCGGAATTTTTTTTCATCAATCGGTTTCGACTGGTTGACACCTCCCGTTCGTTTCAGCAGTCTCCTTCAAACGCTGGATGAGATAAGTTCGTCAAACCCGGCTCTCGAACACCTTAAAACGCACACCAATTTTTTGACCGTGTATTCAAACGAAGACTACCTGATCCAACTCCTGGTCGAAGCCGGCCATCTCACTGCCGAGCACGTCGATGACATCCGTTCCAAATTGGGAGATGAACATCTGATCCAACACTTCCTCGAGCACGGGGAGATTACCGAGACTGCAATAGCCGAGGTCTCCGCGGCAAACGTGGGAACCCATGTCATTGACCTTGGCAGTGGCTTTATCGACCCTGCTTTTAAGACGTTCCTTTCGCTTGCGGACTGCCGCCGTTTTAATGCGGTTCCCTTTTCCGATGATGGATCTTATTTGAGCATTGCTCTGGCTGATGTCCTGGATTTTGAAGCCCAGGACGCCATTCCTCACATCGTCAATCGCGAGTGTCAGTTTTACGCAGCTCCTCCGAAGGGGATTCAGAATGCCTGGCAACAGATCTTCGGTGACGAAGTCGGCCAAGCTGATGCCAATGAACTTCAAGTTGTTGGGGACATTGGTTCCGATGATTCCGATGCACCTGTCATCAAGCTGGTCTCCGGTATTTTGGTCGATGCCTTCAAGATGCGGGCGAGTGATATTCACATTGAACCGCTGGAGACCTCTCTTCGGATTCGTAATCGACTGGACGGCAAGCTCGTCGAAGCGGCAAACCATCCCAAGAAGCTCCTTCCTGCAGTCATTGCCCGACTCAAGGTGATGAGTGGATCGATGAGTATCGCCGAGAAACGGCTCCCCCAGGACGGTCGAATTCAGGTCAAGATGGGCGGGAAAGAAGTCGATCTTCGTGTTTCCTCCGTTCCCAGTAACCACGGCGAGAGTATCGTCATGCGTATTCTTGACAAGTCGGCGCTCAGTCTGGGACTGCCACAGCTGGGATTCCTTTCAGATGACCAGGCGGTCTTTGCGGAACTTCTTCGTCTTCCCGATGGAATTATCCTTGTGACCGGCCCTACCGGATCTGGAAAGACCACGACACTTTATGCCTGTCTCAATGAGATCAACAAGCCGGATAAAAAAATCATCACGGTTGAGGATCCTGTTGAGTATGAGATGGCCGGAATTAACCAGGTGATGGTTCGAGCGGACATCGGCATGACCTTTGCCGCGGCCCTCCGATCGATGCTGCGACAGGCTCCCAACATCATCATGGTGGGTGAGATTCGAGATGGTGAAACTGCCAACATCGCGATCAACGCCTCACTGACGGGTCACCTCGTGTTCTCAACCCTTCACACGAATGATGCCCCTAGTTCCGTGGCTCGTCTCGCAGACATGGGGATTAAAAAATTCCTCATCGCTTCGGCGGTTCGCGCTATTCTTGCGCAGCGTCTTGTCCGTAAACTTTGCGACAAATGCAAAGCTCCGGCAGTTCTGAATGAAAAGGAACTGAGAATGTTGAATATCGATCCCGCCCAATTAACAGATTCAAACATCATGGGGCCGGTTGGTTGCGAAAACTGCCGTGACACCGGCTACCGGGGCCGAATTGGTATTTTTGAAATCTTCCTCGTTGATGATGAAGTTCGCCACCTGATCAACCAGGATCTCAGTACTCCGCAGCTTCGGAAGCGCGCCCGGGAATTGGGGATGCGCACTCTTCGAGAAGACGGGATTCGAAAGGTTCTTGTTGGAATGACCTCTGCATCCGAGGTGATCGGAGTGACCATGTCCGACGCTGAGTAATTCCGCATAAACGCAAAAACATACACTTTTACTAAGATGGATAATAACCAACTCCTCGACATCTTTGTCAGCCGCGGAATGATCGACGGCGCTCTGAAAGCCGACGTGATTTCGGAAATCGAAAATAGCGGAAAAGAAGCCGCCGAAATTCTCGCCGATTATCAGGTCGTCAGTTCTCGGGACGATATTTGGCCGATCATCGCCCAGGAACTCGGAGCGGAATTCGTTGACCTCAGTGAGTTCGAACCACCGGAAGCCCTTCTCTCCCTGATCCCGGTTGGAACGGCCCGACTTCACGGAGCCCTTCCGATCACCTTTGACGATGGCGGTATCTCTGTTGCTCTGACAGACCCTCTGAATCCTCAAATCCTGGAGGATTTGCGTTTTGCCGTCGGTCAGGAACTCACTCTGGTCGTCGCTGCTGATCACCTCGTTGAACAAAAGATCAACGAACTCTACGGTGGCGAAGAAAAGGCGATGGATGACATCCTGGGCCAACTTGACGGGGGCTTGACCTTCAAAGGGGGCGAAGCCGAAATGGAGGACGAGGCCAACTCGGCTCCCATTATGCGCTATGTCGATCTGGTCCTTTATCAGGCGATTAAGGAAAAAGCGTCCGATATTCACTTCGAGCCTTTTGAGTCGGAATTTAAAATCCGCTACCGTGTCGACGGTGCCCTCTATGAAATGACACCTCCGCCGGTTCATCTGGCTTTACCAATCATTTCCCGGGTCAAGGTGATGGCGAATATGAACATCGCCGAGCGCCGGATTCCGCAAGACGGCCGTATTGTCAAACAGGTTGGCGATCAATCGGTTGATATGCGTGTTTCATCGCTTCCCACCCAGTATGGCGAAAGTGTTGTGCTTCGTGTTCTGGACCGGAACTCGGTAAATCTGAATCTCGATAATCTCGGACTTCCTCCACACATTCATGAGTATATCCATGACACAATTCGGATGCCGAACGGCATTTTCATTGTGACCGGTCCGACCGGTGCGGGTAAAACGACGACCCTTTATGCCGCGCTTCGTGAAATCAACACCATCGATACCAAGATTCTCACTGCCGAGGATCCTGTGGAGTATGATGTTGACGGGATCATTCAGGTTCCAATCAACGACGCGATTGGCATGACTTTTGAACGGGTGCTGCGTGCCTTCCTTCGTCAGGATCCCGATAAGATTCTTGTGGGGGAGATGCGGGATTTGGACACCGCCAAGATTGCGATTCAAGCCTCGCTCACCGGCCACCTTGTTCTCTCCACCCTCCACACCAACGATGCCGCAGGTGCGGTGACCCGCCTGGTGGATATGGGAACCCAGCCCTTCCTTGTAGCGGCTTCTTTGGAAGGGATTCTCGCACAACGACTTCTGCGAACGATTTGTCCTGATTGTAAAACACCGTATGAGCCAAGCGAAGTGATTCTAAGCCAGCTTGGCGTTGCTCCTCACGAACTCGGAGACAAGAGTTTCTTTACCGGTAAAGGGTGCAAGACCTGCGGAGAGTCGGGCTACAAAGGGCGGGCCGGTCTCTATGAGCTTCTGAATGTTAGCGATCCGATTCGCGAACTCATCATTGACCGTGCTCCTTCAGTGGTGGTCAAACAGAAAGCGGTTGAACTTGGAATGACAACCCTTCGCGAAGACGGTCTGCGTTGTATCTACGAAGGTCGAACCACCATTGAGGAGGTCCTGAAATACACCTAATTTTTAAGATTTCAGAATTTCAAGCTTCCCCATCCTTTCACTTCATCTTTAGAACTATTCACACACACAAACTCTAATGGCAAATTTCCAATACATTGCGCTCGACGCCAAGGGTGAGCAGACCACAGGGGTGGTCCAGGCCAACTCTGACGCAGAAGCCGTTCAAGCTCTCCGCGGACAAGGGCTCTATCCCACACAAGTCGTTCAGGAAGGCAAGGGTTCCCTTGCCAAGACACCCGGCAAGAAAGGGAAGAAAAAGACAAAATCCAAAGGGAAGGGCAAAGGGAAACTCGGAGGTAAGGTGAAGCCGAAGATCCTCATGATCTTCACCCGCCAGCTTGCAACCCTGATTGATTCGGGTCTTCCGTTGCTGCGGGGGCTCAATGTTCTTAGCAAGCAGGAACCTAACCCGGTCTTGAAAGCCACGATCAGCAATATTGCCGAGTCGGTGCAAGGGGGCTCGACCTTTTCCGAAAGTCTCGGCCAGCACCCCAAAATGTTTAATAAGCTCTATGTAAACATGGTGAAAGCCGGTGAGCTTGGTGGTGTGCTTGAAATCGTTCTCACCCGTCTCGCCGAGTATCAGGAAAAGGCTCACAAGTTGAAGGGCAAGATCGTCTCAGCGATGGTTTATCCCTTGATTGTGATGTTCATCGCCGTTGCGATCATGAGTTTCCTCATGCTTTTCATCGTTCCCAAGTTCCGGGCCATGTTCCAGGACATGGGAGACAGCCAGCTTCCCCTGATTTCCCGGGTCGTCTTTGGCTTCTCGGATTGGATGTTGGCCCGTCCCTTGCTTCTTCCCAATTCAGTCTGGATTCTCTTTATCGCGGTCGGTTCGTGGATGGCCTTTGGGGCCTGGACCCGGACGGCCAAGGGGCGAAATGTCGTCGATTCCTTGAAGTTGAAGATTCCAATTTTTGGCGATATTCAGCGCAAAAGTGCGATTGCCCGATTCACTCGAACCCTTGGAACTTTGGTGACCTCTGGTGTGCCCATTCTGCAGGCTCTCAACATCACGCGGGATACCGCGGGCAACGTTGTGGTGGCACAAGCGATCGATAAGGTCCATGATGCCGTTAAGGAGGGTGAATCGATTGTGTCACCAATGACGGGTTCCGGAATTTTCCCCAACCTTGTAGTATCCATGGTGGATGTGGGTGAGGAGACTGGCCAGCTACCGGAGATGCTTTTGAAGATTGCTGATGTTTACGATGACGAAGTGGACGGTGCGGTGACCGCACTGACCTCGATTTTGGAGCCAATTATGATTGTGATTCTCGCCCTGGTGGTGGGAGCGATCGTGTTCGCGCTCTTCCTGCCACTGATCAAAGTCATTCAGGAAATGCAAGGAGGCTAGATCCCTCGGGACAGGCCTCATTGCCCCAATCCAAAAAACCTGTTATACTGACATCATGAAAAAAAATCTACCACTCTCCGGCGCCCGTCGCCACCACTCCGGATTCTCGTTGATCGAGCTTTTGGTGGTGGTTGCGATCATTGTGATCCTCGCTGGAATTGTTATTGGCGCCCTCATTAAGGTGAACAAAAGCCGTGACATCAAGCAGACCCGCGTGACTTTGAAAAACATTGCGTTGAAGCTGGAAGAATATGCCAGCGAGAATAATGGCATCTATCCCGTTGGCGAGGATGCCAGTAGTGCTATCCTCTACAATGCCCTTTCCGGCGATTACACGGGACAAGGGCAAGCTCCCACGGGTCCCATTTACTGGAAGGAACTGAACGACAAGAAAAATCCTTCTCTGGTCGGAACCTTGCAGGGAAAGAAGATCATTCTCGATGGTTTTGGACAGTCGTTTCGATATCGTGCGGCGCTGGATAAGAATGGAAATTTAGTGGAAGAAGTCAAAAACGATGGCGACTTCGACCTCTGGTCCGTCGGGCCGGATGGGGAACCTACAGACTTAAACGTTAGCGGGCACCTGGATAACGAACAAACCAAGGATGATATCTGGCGCTAAACGGCCTTCGGATTTCACCCAATCATAACACTCATTGACAGGCGGAAGAGTTCAATCTTCCGCCTGTTCTACTCAAAATATACATGTCCGAAGAGACACCACCAGCTAAGAAGGCTGCACGGAAAGCCGTGCGGAAAAAGAGCGCATCCAAGCGCGCGCCTCGCAAGAGTGCAAAATCAGAATCATTAACCGGCGACGGGCAACTCCCGCTCGACGAGCCCCTTCCGGATAACGAAGCGCCTAAGGAAGAGGCCGCGCCTAAGTCGGAAGAGGAGAAACCAACCCAAAAAAGAGGTCGGGAGCCCAAATCAGGCGTCCGTGATGCCCGAAGAGAGACTGCTGACGAGCCCATTTCTGATGAGGTGAGTGAAAAACTTGTTCCCGACGAGGGCGCGGGTGAAGAGCCACAGAAAAAGGAAAGAGGGAGGGAGCCCCAAAGAGATCGGGATCAACCGAGAGATCGGGATCAGCAAAGAGATCAAAATCGCTCCGAACAGAACGACCGTCGTGGTCGCGGACGTGGACGTGGACGTGGACCTGATCCGGGTCGGGAACGCAATGAGAAACGTGAACCCAAGCCCCGTGTGAAGGTTGATTCCAAGACTCTCGCCAAGAAAGCCTGGAAGATTTTCGAGTCCGAAGTGACCGAGGAAGGTCTGGCCCTTCTTGATGACAATGGGCTTCGTGACTATGCCCGCAGCAGCTTCAACGCAGCCCGTATCTTTCTTGAGGAAAAGTCCCGGGTTGTTGGTCGTCAGGATCAGGAAAAGAAGGCCCGGAAAAAGGAGAAAAGAGACGACGATTAATCCCCGGTCGGAAATAGGGGAGCTACGGTCTTAATCAAAATCGTGCTTTAAGGTTTTTACAAATTCCTCGGCGGAGAATCTTCCGCCGAAGGAGTTTTGTGAGGCAGCCTGATCCGGGTCCCGGGGTAAGAAATCCCATCTACCTGCAGCGTCGGATGGCATCTGCCAGCGCCTCTTTATGGTCGGGCCAGGTTGGAACGAATTCCTGGGCAAGGAATCCGTCGAAGCCGGTGTCCCTGATCGTCTTGATGATGGCGGGGTAGTAGAGCTCTTGAGTTTCGTCGGGTTCGTTGCGCCCCGGGCATCCGGCGGTGTGATAGTGACCGATGTGGGGTGCTGCCCTTCGAATGGTTGCCATAACATTGCCTTCCATGACCTGCATGTGGTAAATGTCGTAGAGCAGCTTGAAACGAGAGGACCCAAGCTTTTCGCACAAGGCGATCCCCCAATCGGTATGATCACATTGGTAGTCGGGGTGATCCACTTTTGAATTGAGAAGCTCCATGATCAAGGTGACATCGTGCTTTTCGGCTAGAGTAAGAAGAGGGGCCAGCCCGGCAGCGCAATTTTCGATTCCCTGGCGGTTACTCAACCCTTCACGATTTCCAGAGAAGGTAATGACGTTTGGAATGCCTGCCTCCGCTGCTTTCGGAATGAGCTCTTCGTAGATTTTCCAGAGAGTCGGGTGGTGATCAGGATTGTTAAAGGCCCGTTCAATACAGCCGAGACCACTTTCGTGTTCCGGGGCAGCCGTGACCGGACAGGTCAGGCCAAAATCTGTGATCTCCGAGACCTCGTGGGGGTGTAAAAGGTCGATGGCGTCAATACCCAACTCCTGACACCACTCCGCAAGAACGGGCAATGGAGTTTCATCAAAACACCACCGGCAGACTGAATGCTTTAAGCTCATTTTCAAAAACTGACTTAGGATGGTTCCGGGGTAAAGGCCCGCGTCTCGAAGCGCATGAGGGCGGGAATAAAGGTTAACGGCACGTTTCCAGTGGGGCCGTTTCGGTTCTTTGCGAGAACGAGTTCGGCTTCGCCGTCGTCTTCGTCGCGTTCCTCCTGATTATCCACATAGTAAACCTTGCGATACAAGAGCCCCACCATGTCGGCATCCTGCTCGATTGATCCGGATTCACGAAGGTCTGACATACGCGGCACTCCGAGCGAGGACCCCGTGCGACCTTCCGGCCCCCGGTTGAGCTGGGCGAGGACAATGACGGGAACATTGAGTTCTTTGGCGAGCGCCTTAAGTCCGCCGGAGATTTCCGCGATTTCACGTTCCCGGGAGTTTGTGGCCTGCCTTGAAGTTGATTTCATCAACTGAAGGTAATCGATCGCGATGCAACTGATCCCTTCGTCGCGATGCTTTCGACGGGCTTTCGCCCGGAGATCGTTGATGGAGATACCGGCGGTATCATCGATGAAGAGTTTCGAAGCTGAAACTTCGGCCGAGGCTTGCTTGATTCGTTCCAAATCTCCTTTGTTGGGTTGATACCCCTTTGTGAGTTTTTGGAACTCAAAACGTGCCCGGGAAAAAACGAGGCGTTGCACGATTTGGACCGTGGACATCTCACATGAAAAAACCATGGCCGGTTTTGCTGAAGTCACCGTGATGTGCTCCACGATGTTCATCATAAATGAGGTCTTACCCATGGAGGGACGGGCTGCAATGACGAACATATCGGGGGCTTTGAGACCGTTGATCATCTTATCGAGTTCGGAGTATCCCGTCGTCATCCCCGTAATGCCACGGTCGCCCGCAAGAAATTCTTGAAGATAAACCATGACCTCGGCGACCGCGGTTTTGACGTCCATTTCGACGGTGGTCTCGCTGGCTTCCCGGATTTCGAGAACCTTCTGTTCAACGCTATCCAGGAATTCCTGAACATCCTCGGGATCATCGTAAGCGGTAGTGATCGACGCGGTACACGATTTGATGATGTTCCGGAGGATATACTTCTCCTTTACGATTGCGAGGTGTGAGTTGAAGTGGGCTGCGGTAGGCGCGTAGGTGTATATTTCTCCCACTGCCGAAGGGCCACCGATGGTGTTGAGAAGGTCCCGATCCATCAGGTATTGGGTGAACGCGACCAGTTCGACGGTCTTCCCGGCTTCAAAATGTTCGACCAGAACATGGAAGAGTTTTCCATGCGAGGGGACATAGAAGTGAGCCGGGGTGAGTTGGCCTTCGATGGCCCGCCCGATGTATTCCTCCGGATCCTGAAGCATGGAACTCAGAACACTTTTTTCCGGACCGATGGCGTGGGGGGGAGGTGTCAGTTCATCCCGTTCAGCCTTTTTGCCATCTTGTAATTTGGGCCCGTCCTTTCTCTCGAAAGGAGGTTTGTCGTCGACATTCGCCATGGGGGGGAGAATGAGCCTAAAAGAAGGAAGTTGGCAATCTTGGCAACTTGTGAATTTCTTTTTGGCTCGGAGTTATTGGGAGCTGGGGCGAATTTTCTCCTGATTGATAAGAGCTTTGGCTTCTCCGAGAAGAAAGAGAGATCCCGTGAGGAGGGTGGGGAGGGCTTTGGTCGCGGTAAGAGCGGAGGGGAGGTTGGGATGATTGATCGAGGGCAGATCAACCCGGTGTGCTTCGGGTGGGAGGCCCCGCGGGGATTTGACCGGGACGAAATGAAATTCCTCCGCGATTTCCGAGAGGATTTCGAGAACTTCGGAGGTGGCCTTGTCCTCGACTGCTCCAAATATGATGGCGGGTTTTATATCGGGGAATTCCACCCTCCATGTTTTCACGAGAGCGTTTGCGGCATGGGGATTGTGCGCCGCGTCAAGAATGAGGGCATCATCGATCCGCTCGAAACGGCCGGGCCAGCGGACATGCCGGAGAGAATGTTGGACGACATCAAAGGTAAGATAATACCCGGCTGCCACCATCGCTTCGCACGCCAGCGCGGCGTTTTCTTGTTGGTGGACGCCTGCAAGTGACAGCGAGTAACCGAGAAGCGGAGCGTTCACGAACTCAAGTGGAGCTTGGGTTTGGTTGGCGATTTGGCGGATCGCTTTTTCGGCTTCGGGTTGCTGACGAGCTGAAAGGAAGGGTTTTCCCCGCACGGCAATGGCAGCTTTTTCACGAGCGATTTCATCGAGGGTCGAGCCAAGCCACTGGGTATGGTCGAGAGAGATTGGAGTGAGGACGCAAACGTCGGCCGGAACGGCAGTCGTGGCATCAAGTCGCCCTCCCATACCGGTTTCGAGGACAATGAGATCGCAATCGCTTTCTCTGAAATGTCTCATCGCCAGTGCGAGGGTGAGTTCGAAGAAGGTGGGATGGTCCTCCCAATCTGCGACGAGTTCACGAAGTTCTGTTAAGAGGGTGGCTGTTTTTTCTTCGGTGATCTCCAGTCCATTGACCCGAACCCGCTCGCGGTAGTCAATAAGATGAGGCGAGGTGAAAAGCCCTGACCGAAGGGCCAGGCCCTGACCGAGCGCATCGATCATGGCGCAGGTGGAGCCCTTGCCGTTTGTGCCGGCGACATGGATGACCTTTGTCCGATGAGACGGAAAGGCAAGGAATTCACGAAGAAGACGGGTGGGCCCCTCCAGTCCCAGTTTGATTCCAAACAGTTGGGTGGAGTAGAGCCAGTCGAGGGCTTCACGATAGTTCACGGTATCACGATGATGATTAGGCCCGATCCTGCCAAGGACCTGTGATTGCGAAAGTCAGACCCTCTCCCTGCAAGTTAACAAAGAGAACCGTGCCATCAAGGAGAGAGACAGGAACGGCAGACTCAGTGGCACCGGAAGCGGAGAGAAACGTTCGTCTTTGCATTTTTACAACTTTTCCCTGGTTCCCGGACTTGGCAAGCAAACTCTATCCCCGGACAAGCGTTAGGATTGCCACCTTGGAGACTTTTGCCTCCCGCTTGAGAACCCGGGTGCATTCATGTGCTGTTGCGCCGGTGGTGAAAACATCGTCGATGAGAATGGCGTTGGTCCCCCGAAGTCGCTCCAGGTGGGCTTTTTTGACATGAAAGGCTCCCCGCAGGTTTGAGAGACGTTGTTTACGATTGAGCTTGGTTTGGGTTTGAGTCGAGCGGTTTCGTTTCAAGGCATTGGCCAATGGGTTTCCGCTGGCTTTGGAGAGTTCACGGGCGAGTTCAAAAGCCTGGTTCCCCTGCCTCCATTGCTGCCTCCTCCAGTGAAGCGGGACTGGTATCAACAGGGCATCGTTTCCCAGATCGCGAAATCGGGGATCTTCTTCCAACGTTTCCTGAAGAAACTCTGCGAGATCGCGAGCGAGAAAAAAGCGTCTACGGTACTTAAGACTGTGGACGAGATGAAAGGGGAGGGCCAGGCCCTTGAGTGAGGCACGGGCGAAATGGAAGTCGTGGGTGAGTCCGAGGCAGTTTTGACAACGAAAACCCTGCTCCAGATTTCCGTCGAAAGTTTCTCCACAGTTTTGGCAAAAAGGCTCTTTGATTCGGGGGAGAAGGTCGGCGCAGGATGAACAGATCGAACGACCGTGCTGCAAGGGCGTCTGACAAAGCTCGCAGAGAGGCGGGTAGATAAAGTCCAGAAAGCGGGCGATCATTCCGACAGTTCTTGTTCTTGGGGCGTTTTGGGGCCGATGATCCGGAGGTAAACGGCCACCACGATCCCTGTCATCACGAGCACTCCAATCGGGATCAGGCCTTCAGTCATGCCCTCTCCCATATAAAGATCGAAATCTTTGGGGAAGTCGGGACGTCGCTCGACCGTTTGAGCGAAAATTCTCATGGAGAAAACCCAGCCGGCATGCAAGCCGACAGGTAGCCAAAGTGACGCGGTGGCATAACGAGATCCGCCTAAAATAATTCCCATCAAAAGAAGCGCAACGAAGCTGTGAATCATGGTGTCTGGTTGCAGAAATTTCCGACCGATCAACGCCAGCATTTCAAATCCGGCCGATGCGGACCGGGGGTCGGCGATGAAAGCGTCGGGAGGAGGGGTTAGAAAATGCGCGGAAGCAAAGATCACCGAAAGAAAAACAATGGCAAACCACGGGCGGAATGCCCTAAGGAAAATCCCGAGCAAGGCTCCCCGGAAGAAGATCTCTTCCAGTAAAGACACTCCGGTGGCCGGTCCAATCGCCTCTCCCATTGATCTCCCCAATTGAGCCCGGGTGGCGTCCTTGTCCCATTCAAACCAATTGAGTTTGAAAAGAAACCAGGTCATCATGACAAAGAATCCGTTGGTGATCAGGAATCCCGCCAGAGTTTGGAGGATCCCCCGGCGAACTTTCAGCAAAGGTTGGCCCATTTCGGTGGGGATGGTGTTTGGGGCGAGGCCAACCGACCATGGATGGCCCTCCCTTTTTCGAGGGTGTCGGCGCAAATCCAGCGAATAAAAGAAGGGAACAAGGAAAACGAGAGCCGAAATGAGGAGTGAACGTTTGAAATAGGAATCGAAGTCCGCTTTTTCAGCTTTCTCAGCGAGCCAGTTCACCTCATCTGCGGTGTCCCTGTTCAGAGCTACATTGGCAAAGCCCTTTCCGATCTCGTAGAGATAGGGGCTGATGACTGCGGCGAGCCCAAGCGAAGCCGCCACATAAAGGAGAACCTTCAGAACATCGGCAAGGGGAGCAATTCGCACAGGGGGACCTTAACGCTAACCTTTTGCGCTTTGGAAACCCCGAATCCGGAAATTCAAAGTTTGATTTTCCCCGTATCAGGAAAAGAATCGCGCGATGACCAAGCACCAATGGCGTGAGCAGGATGGCGAAGAGACCCGCTTCTGGAGGGCCAACTATCACGGTGGACGCTTTGAGCTCTATACCAAAGCCAAAGAGGAAGACCGATGGGAGAAGCTCGATCCGCCTAAAACCGAGGATTGGGAGGCCCTGCGTGAAATCTTATGGCGTAAATATCAGCGTAAGAGATGTGCATGGAATCTCATCGCCAAGGTCGATAAAATCCTCGGAAAAAAGAATGACGGCTCAGAGCGATAAATGGGTCTCCGCTGATCGTGCCCATTCCTGGCATCCGTTTACCGATCAGGAACTTTGGGAAGCTGAGGAACCGGTTGTGATCCGGCAAGGCGAAGGAACCTGGCTCATCGACACCGGGGGACGGCGTTATCTCGATGCGAATTCAAGTATCTGGACGAATATTCACGGGCATTGTCACCCGGCGATCGTCAAGGCGATCCAACAACAGGCAGCGACCTTGTGCCATAGTTCCTTTCTTGGGCTGGCCAACGACAAGGCCAGTGAATTGGCGGAGAAGCTTTGTGGCTTTTTTCCAGATCGATTGACGCGCTGTTTCTTTTCGGACGACGGCTCCACTGCGCTTGAGGTGGCTTTCAAAATGTCCCTTCAGTGGAGGCAGCAGAACGGGCATCCGGAAAGGACCGGAATCATCGCCTTCGAAAACGCCTATCATGGAGACACCCTCGGAGCGGCCTCCGTGGGAGGGGTTTCGCGCTTCATCAAAGGGTATGGTGAATCCGGTTTGCAGGTCTATCGCGTTGGAAGCCTGGACGAGCTTCAGACCCTCCCGCAAGTGGTCTTGCAAACCGCTTCCGCCATCGTGATCGAACCGATCATACAGGGCGTGAATCAAATGCGTCTCTGGCCGCCCGGGATGCTTGCGGGGCTCAGATCGTGGTCATCCCGGAATGAGATCCATCTCGTCCTCGATGAGGTCATGACCGGATTTGGTCGCACTGGTGAGATGTTTGCCTGTCAAAAGGAAGAGGTCATTCCCGATTTTCTCTGCCTCGCAAAGGGGCTGACCGGCGGGACAATGCCTCTCGCTGCGACCCTCACCACCGATGAAATTTACGAAGGGTTCAAAGGTCCCGATCGCACCTTTTATTACGGCCACAGCTATACCGGAAACGCCCTTGGTTGTGCCGCGGCACTCGCTAGTCTGGCACTTTTTGACACCGAAGATACCCTGGCGAACGTCGAGAGGAAGGGAGAGTTCCTCGAATCCTCCCTCCGGAACCTCCCGGGAGTCCTGGGGATCCGGCGGGTCGGTCTCGTGCTTGGTTTCGATATCGAAGGTTGCGGGCAGACTTTTTGCCAACAGTTACGAGAGAGGGGAGTTCTCACCCGCCCCATTCTTAATACCATTGTGCTTATGCCTCCTCTCAGCATCAATGAGGAGGAACTGGGCTTTCTGATCGATGCCGTGGCTTCGGTTTTGAAAAGTTAAGAGATTCTTCTAGGCCAGAAGGTTTTCCGTGTGGTGGGGCAATCCGAAGTAACTCCTGGCATTGTGGTAGCAGATGTTGCCGACCAGATTACTCATGAGCCGCTCGTCGTTCGGGAGCTTTCCGTCTTCGACATCCTGTCCGATGGTGTTGCAGAGAAGGCGTCGGAAATACTCGTGACGCGGGAAGGAAAGGAAGGACCGGGAATCTGTGAGCATCCCAACAAAATGCGATAAAAGTCCGATCGATGAGAGGGTGTTGATCTGGTCCTCCATTCCTTGCAGGGTATCGTTGAACCACCATCCCGAGCCAAACTGGACTTTGCCACGTATCGGGGCTTCCTGAAAGGAGCCGCAGGCTGCCGCGAGAACGGCATTGTCCCGTGGGTTGAGGTTATAGATAATGGTCTTCGGAAGCTTGTTGATCTCGGAGAGCGAATCGAGAAATGAGATGACTGATTCTCCCTGGGGCCAGTCGCCGATGGTGTCGAAGCCCGAGTCGGGTCCGAGTTGTTCGAAAAGACGGGTGTTCGGGTTTCTCCTTGGTCCAAGGTGAAGCTGCATCGTCCAATTCTTTTCAGCGACCCACTGTCCGACATGATACATGATGAGGGCTCCGAATTGGTCGGTTTCTTCGGGGTTGGCGGCTTGACCATCGCGGGCGTGGGCAAGAATCCGGTCGGCCTCACTTTCGTGGCAGGGGTTGGCCAGCGCGTATCGCATGCCGTGATCGGTCATGCGACAGCCTCTTTCATGGAAGTATTCCTGCCGCGCTTTGAGTGCCCCGAGAAGATCGGAGAAGGTTTCAATTTGATCACCCAATTGGTCGAGCCAGGCATTGAGAAGGTCCGGCCGGTCTACGAAGAAGGCTTTGTCCGGACGGAAGGTGGGATAGGTTCGAGTGGGGCAGCTTGAATCATTGACTGTCTCGTGATGGGAGAGGGTATCGGTGGGATCGTCGGTGGTGCCGACCGCATCAACCCGGAATTTTCGAAGGAGACCCTGTGCCGAAAAATCGGGCTCGGAAAGTCGCTCGTTGCACCTCTCCCAGATTTCATCGGCAGTCTCCGGACTGAGCAGGGTATCGATTCCGAAGCACCTGCGGAGCTCAAGATGCGTCCAGTCGTAAAGGGGATTGCGCAGGGAATTCGGGATGGTCTCGGCGTAGGCTTCGAATTTCTCTCTGGGGGCGGCATCACCGGTGATGTGTGATTCCGGAATTCCGTTGGCCCGCATGGCCCGCCATTTGTAGTGATCGTGTCCAAGCCAGAGATCGGTGATGTTTTCCCATCGCTTATCGTTGGCGACCTCATCGGGCGGGAGATGAGTGTGGTAATCTATAATTGGCAGATCCTTCGCCGTGTCGTGGAAAAGTTTTTTGGCCGTCTCGGAGAAGAGAAGGAAGTCGTCGTCAAGGTATGTTCTAGCCACAGCCAAATGTTAAGGCAGTGGAGGGTCGGAGGCAAAGGGAGAATTGCGTTCCGGCCGCTCTTGAAGCCGGAAACTTAAAGGCCGAGTTTAGTCTCCAGTGCGGCGTCTCCGGCCCCTCCCTTGCGAAGATAGTCGGTGTAATACTTCTTGGCTTCCGTCTTTTGCTTCTTGCCAAGGTTGATGAGCGAGAGGTTGTAGTAGGGCTCTTTGATCCCGGGGTCCTGGGCGATGGCTTCCTTAAGATGAAATTCAGCATCGCTTAGATTGTTGGTCTTGGCCGCGATGTTCCCCAAAAGGACATGGGCTTTTGGGTTCTCGGAAGCGAGGGAAAGGGAGCGTCTGATTTCATCGGCGGCATCGTCGTAAAGCCCCTGGCGATAGAGGGCATCGCCCAGCATGAAGTGGGCGAAAGGGATCTTCCGGTCTCCGGCCACCAGAATGGATTGTTTGAATTCCTGGGAAGCGGAAACCGGATCCTGAAGACGAAGTTGGACAATGCCCAGATTGATCATCGCTTCCCATGCTCCCGGGTCCTCGTCGACAATGAGTTGGAGATTTCCGCGGGCGGCCTGAAAATCGCCCTTCGCGAAGAGCCGCCGTGACAGTTGATTGAGGTCTTGCTTGAACCCGCGAAGACGGGTTTGGCCTTCGAGGTATTCTTCACGGGTCGGTCGGATGTTGCTGGTGATATTGGGGTTTGCGGTTGTGCGCTCCAGAAGCTCCATCTCGGGAATGGTGAGTTCCATTTTTTTATCTCCGTTGATTCGGGCCATGGCGTCCTTCCAGGTTTCATCGTTCTCACCCATCCGCTCGCCCTGCTCGAGCAAAAGCTTGGCCGCACCTTGCTGGGCCGCGACTTTGGCTCTGAGCTTGTCAATGACTCCCCGGAGCATGGAGACCTCTTCCATGCCTCGTTGATTGAGTTCGCCCCCATTGAGCTGGGCGAGAAGATCTTCCTCGGCCTGCTTCAGGCGCTTTTCGAGGCGCTTCATGCGGAGATTGCTCTGGGTGTTGGCTTTTTGAAGATTCTGAATCTTGGCCTTGGCCACGACGAGCGCTTGCTTCGCAAAAAGTATTTTCTCCTTGGAGGAATTGGCATCTTTCTGAACCGAATCGAGGTTTGCGGTTGCTTCGTTGAGCTCCTTGCTGAGGGTGACGTTTTGCGTGATCAATTGCTGGATGCGATCACCTTCGTTCATTTTCAGGGAAGCTCTCAATAGATCCCGCTCTTCGATGAGGTCATCACGCTCCTGTCGCAACTCTGCAACCATCGATTCGGATTGGTCAAGTTGAGCGCGGAGATCTTTGGCGGTTTTGTTGGCCTCGGCGATCGAGGCGTCTTTCTCCTTGAGCGTGGCCTTCAATAAATCGATCTGTTCTTGCTGCCCTTCAACGACGCGACCGTTAATTATCGTCTGTTTCTCAATGACACCACGAAGACGTTTTTCTTCAATTTTCGCTGCAGCGAGCCGTTGCAGTGTTAGCGCTTGCGCAGCAACAGCCTTGTCACGCGCATGGGACATGGCGTCACGCTCCCGGCGAAGTTGATCGATCTGTTGATTGAGTTCACGAACCTGGTCCCGAAGGGGAAGGGCTGCGGTGCGGGAGATGTCTTTCTCAAGATCTTCGATTTGTTTCCGGAGTCGCGCGCTGTCGGAATCCCGTTGATTCGGACGTCTTGCAAGTTCCTGCTTCAGGCGGGTGATGGCCTTTTGCAGGTCTTGGATCTTTCGTGAACTGGCTCCACCGGGGTCGATTTCGCCAGGGACAACCAAACGCGGTTTGGTTTCGCCTGGAATCTCGAGAAGGGGAGTGGAATTTGAATCCTGACGCTCCTTCTGTTGCGCCAATGCTTTTTCATGGATGATTTCCATGGCCTTGGTGGTCGATTCACTCCTGAATTTGAGGTTTTCTTTTCGAAAGTCGGGACTGGCGACCTTGATGATGTCGAAAAACGACCGAGCTTTGCGATACTTGCTGAAGGCTCCAACGAAGTCTTCTTTTTTCTCCCGTTCTTCGCCTTCTTTGACAAGACTCCAAGCTTGGTAGTAGAGTTCGGCCGGGTCGAGTCGGGCGAGCTCTTCCGGTGTTTGAGCCCACGATGTTAGCGTGAGCAGGGCTGCCAAAGCGAGCCCGGTGAGATGACGTAGGTGTGTCATGGGACCGGGAACCTAGCAAAGGGGACGAGCTCGGAAAAGGGTGGAATTGGGGCGGACGGATAGGATTTTAGGTATTCTATGATCATGGTGTTGACACCGGTCGGCGGGGACATTAGGAATTCGGTCGAGGGCGGAGTAGCCAAGTGGTAAGGCGCGGGTTTGCAAAACCTGTATTCGCGAGTTCGATTCTCGCCTCCGCCTCCAAGCTTTCGGGCCGAATCCTCTTAAGTATAAGGGATTCGGCCCTTTTTATTTCTTTAATTGTCGCCGGACAGAAAATCAAGGTGAGCGATTTCATCGCCTATGTCCGCAAGGCCTTTCAGTTGACACCTTAATATCGCGCTGTTTGCGTTCTATCGGATGGGTGAGGCCGACTCCTCCCTGATTTGATTAATTTGCTGCTTAATCAAGTCGGGCGACACCTGTAATAAACTGAGGACTTGATCGGTGATTAATAAACGAGTTTCCAACATTTCCGGAACCACGTGACTGGCTCCAAGGGATACCAGTTCCTCAAGATGCCCCTCTTCATGGCAACGAAGAATAACAGGGGTTTCCCATTCGCTGTTTCTGATCCGTTTCAAGGTGTGTAACGCCAAATCGTGAAACCTGAATGTCAATATTGCAAGACGGGCCGAATCAATATGGCAGCTCTTTAGAACGTCGGTATGATTGCAGTCTCCATAGACGATGTTGACGCCGTTTCTCCGAAAGGCCTTTACCCTGCTCGGATCGCTCTCAATGGCAACATAGGGAATCCCGTTTTTGTCGAGAACCGAAGCGATCGTTTGCCCGACTCTCCCAAAACCTCCGATGATCACGTGATCACTCTCGTGCATTTTGATCTGAGGTTGATCATTTCCGGTGGTGCTCTCTCTACCGGTCATTGGTAATAGCGGGAGCAGCCAATCGGTGACCATTTCATTCTTTCGTATGAGGACTGCGCTGGCAGCCATGGACAGGAGGGCGAGAATGATCACGAAGGACGCCTGTTCCTCGGGAACGATGCCGCTTTTGTTAGACAATGCCAATAGAGCCAGGCCAAATTCCCCGGCCTGTGACAGGGTGATTCCGGTGCGAAGTGCGTTTCGCTTTGTGTCACCCATGATGTTGACGACCACTGCAACGATTCCCATTTTAAGGGCGATAAGAGCAAAGGTGAAGAACAGCAGTCTCGGCCAATATTCAACGAGCAACTCGATCTCGATACTCATTCCCATCGTGACAAAGAATAATCCCAGCAGGATGTCTTTGAATGGCCGCAAATCGATCTCAATTTGATGTTTAAAGTCACTTTCCCCCAACATCATTCCGATAATGAAGCCGCCCAGAGTCATGGAGAGATGGAGTTCATGGGTCAGCCAGGCTGCCATCATTCCGATCACCAAAGTGCCCAGAACAAATACTTCCTGGGATCTCGTTTTACTTATTTCTCCGTAGACAAATGGCAGGATCCAATGCCCCACACTCATTAGAATAGCCAGAAGAAGCGCTCCTCTCCACAAAGCCGACAGCAGACTGTCCCCGAGGCTGGTTTCCTGCGCTGCGGCGAGAACAGGAACGAGGATTAGGAATACCAAAGCGATCAGATCCTGGAAGAGCAATACTCCGATTGAAAGCTGGGCATATCGTTTGTTCATTTGCCGGTGCTCTCCCAACTCCCGCGTCACGATGGCAGTTGAGGATAGGGCAAGAGCACCCGCGATAATGATGGATGCCTCCAAGGAGCAACCCCAGAGATAGACCGCGCCAGCGAAGACGAGAACACAGGCCGCAACCTGGGAAAAGCCGAGGCCAAAAACAATTTTCCGGATCTGGATTAAGCGGCTGAGGGAGAACTCCAGGCCCAGTGCAAATAAGAGGAAAACGACTCCAAATTCTGCCAGAAAGGAAAAGTGTTCAGGGTCTTCGACCAGTCCTATTGCGTGCGGGCCTATGATCGCACCTGCAATCATATAGGCGACGATCGTGGGAAGCTTCAGACGACCAAAGAGAAGGCATGCCAGTAACGACGCTCCCAAAATCACCAACAATTCTTCAAAGAAATTAGTCAAAACGAATTGAAAATCTGAGTGGAAATCCGGAACTTACCATTTTTTACGACATTTTTGGAGCGGGAACGATTCAAGCATCTCCAGCTGGAACAGAATGGCTAACCCATTCCCTGCGTGCCTGCAACGTCATGTAGCGCTCAAAAAGGAGTGGAGTGGCTTAAAGTTTTGGGTCGAAAATTCTTCGGTCACCAAAGCAGGCAAAAGCAAAACCAGGAAGATCAAAATGAGGACCTTTTCCACCGCAGCCAATGAGGGGCACTTTAGCAGAGAGGATGTCTAAAAAATTGGAAGCTCGCCGAGATTGCTAAAAAATTCTGCCGGGCCTGAATGCCTCCGCGGTAAAGGAGCTCGGAACGGTCTTATCTGAGCACGATTTAGGTTGGGGGGTAGTGAAAATCTGCAGGCTTGATCGTGAGAGCCGGGCATGGCGTGTCGTTCACGAGATCTTGCGCTGTGGTCCCTAAAAGCGGAGATTTAAAATCTGTATTCGCGAGTTCGATTCTAGCCTCCGCCTCCACGTTTTCCAAAAACCTTGTTGAGAGAAATCCCGCACGGGTTTTTTGTGGGGAGGTGACTTGTAAAAAAAAATGAAATTAGAGCTAAATTTTTCTTGATGAAGGGAGGGGGAGCAGACAGATTCCGCCCGCACCGAAAGGTCAATTCCGGCGTAGCTCAGCGGTAGAGCGGGTGACTGTTAATCACTAGGTCCTTGGTTCGATCCCAAGCGCCGGAGCCAT
>ERZ887942.577-NODE-577-length-29427-cov-8.316458_pt1 | contig 29427 bp, 19 predicted proteins | sample MGYA00521099_ERZ887942 | MGnify/ENA primary metagenome ERZ887942 (study PRJEB32303, sample SAMEA104408605) | aquatic metagenome | biome: Brackish water; feature: Pelagic; material: water | place: Baltic Sea | collected 2014-06-07T06:48:00 | depth 16,251 m ...
CGGCGGCGGTATTGCTGGCCGTCTTCTACAATCCTCTCTGGCCGGAGAATATTCTACGGGTATCACCCATCGGTGATTCGCCGGATGGCGAGTTAAGGTACTACGGAGTGGGTCGGTCATCGACTGTGCTTGTTTTGGAGCGAGATGGCTATTTGTACCTGCGTAATAATGGACTTGCTGAAGCATCCATTGATCTTATCGGAGCCCCGCCCGCAAAGCATACGCAACGCCTACTGACAGCACTCCCTTACTTGGCCAGGCCTGCAGCCAAAGAGATATTGATGATCGGTTATGGCGGGGGAGTGGCGCTAGAAGGAATTATTCCTGCCATAGAAAGGGTCGATGTGCTTGAGCTAGAGGCCAAGGTGATTGAGGCTAATGCAAGAATCAACGCGCTACGAAACATTGATCCATTAGAAGACCCGAGAATCCATGTATATATCAACGACGCTCGAAGCGCCCTGCAACTTACTGATAAGGCCTGGGACATTGTCGTTTCTCAGCCTTCGCATCCCTGGACAGCAGGGGCTTCTCATCTCTATACCCGCGAGTTTATGCAGCTGGCCAAAGGGCACCTAAAAGATTCAGGAGTCTTTTTACAGTGGATGAATGGGGAATATATTTCTGAAGCGCTACTTCAATCGCTGACCAATACATTGCTTCAGGTGTTCGAAAATGTACGGGTCTACAATTTTTACCCTGGCGTGTTGTTCTTTTTGGCATCTGATGCGTCACTGGACATGGAGCAGGAAATCACTAGGACTGGTATTCCGTTCGAACAAGACCGCAAGCAATTTATGAAAAAGGGAATAGCTTCTGTTGAAGATATGCTTGCTAATTTGCTGATGGATGAACACTCCGTACGAGAGTTTTCCAAGGGCGCGCCAATAATCACTGACGACAAAAACCTTATGGCAACTAGCTCCACAATGTCGACTAAAGAGGGCGTATCTTTGAGCCTATCTGATTTGGAGCGCCTAACTCTGGAGTACAGCCCGGTGTTTAATCCGGAAAGCTGGGTATACCAGGGAATGCCTGAAGGGGTCAATTTGGCATATTTAGGTTCGCGTTACGAAACAAATGGTACACCCAACCTAAAAGAAAAATTAGCTGAACTGCTCTATCAAAAAAGAGATTCAGCGATGTTCACAGTTGCGGCAACAATGCTGCTCCGAAACAAGCAAACGGCTCAGGGGATAGAGGCGTTAGTCAATGCGTTTAAAGCTGACCCAAGCGATGAGTCGGCACGTTTCATGCTCATGTGGGAGTATAAAGACGAGATCGCTAATGGAACTGCCCCCGAGGTGATACAGGAACAGTATTCACTACTTACGGGTTCGGCAAAGGCCGTTATCGATATCTGGCCGGATGCCATCAGACGCAGAGACGAAGGGAAGGCAATGCGCGCAGACAGTCTACTTGGCGAGGCGCTTCCCAACGATCTCTGGTTTTTGCAAGCCGCCAAATTGCGGGCCGACTGGCGTATTCAATACCCGGATCTAACGTTGCGTGAACAGTATGCAAAAGAAGCGTTAACGATTATTGATGAAGTGATCAGTATCTATCAGGACCTGGACTTTTATGGCATGCGGATCGCTGCAAGCTTTTTGGCCGATGAACATACATCCATGTTGGAAACAATTCGCCGTATGATAAGTGTAATGAGTGCGCAATTAGACGTTGTCAACCTAGGTGAACAATATGTGTTCGACGGTTATATTAACAACAATCAGCGTCGTATAAGTTCGGTCTCGGTTGCGCTTGAGCAGGTCCAAGATCTAGATGATTTTCAGGCTTATAAGCTGAAAGAGATTCGCTCACAAATTGAACGTCTGCAGCAGCGCTACCAAGACGTCCAGACGGTAAGAACTACGCGCTAGACTGACTAGCAGAGTCTATGTTGCTGCTTCGCTTATCTAGGTTAAGCGACGGATTCGGGCAAAGTAAAACTCGCTTATTTAATCTCGAGAATTTCATAATATCAGACCTAATGCCGCCCGATTAATCAACATAAAAAAATGGCCGTGGTAGGAACCACGGCCATCGTTTTACTGCTTAATCCCTAAGAATCAGCCGTTATTATTCACCTAAGAAGTATTGAAATCTTAGGATCGCTTGTCTTGGGCGCGATAAGTTACGGTTTGAATGCGCGTTACCGGTACTGAATGTACCCGCGGTTGAGTAAACCTCATCCGTTAAGTTACGTACACTCAACGTCAGAGCCCACTTCGCATCCGCACTGTTATACGTTGCATTAAAGTTCGCACGATCATATGCCGGGTGGGATACGTCTACGTGCTCCTCTAGTCGCCAATTCATCGCATCTGTGTGGATCCAATCGAGCCGAGATGTGATGTTGGCACCACTGCTTAGTGGTATACGGTACGTAGCACCAATGGTGTAGTTGGTCTCTGGTGTATACGGGAGTTGAGCATCCTCGGTTATCGTGAAAGGTCCAGACTGTAAGGTGCCGCCTGCAAGCGAGTTAATGTTTGCATCCAACAAACCTACAGTGAAGTCTAATCTAAGATTATCCGATACAGACCAGACGCCGTCGAGTTCGAGTCCTTTCAGTGTAGCAGAGCCCACATTATTAACACCAGTTCCACCAAATGCCAAATCTGCTGGTTGAGCAGTAACTTGCATGTCGGTGTAATCAGTCTGAAATACCGCGGCGTTCAACTGTACCCTGCCATCGGCGAGCAACATCTTTGTACCAAGTTCATATGATTTAACATACTCAGGTTCAAAAGATGGTATCGGATTAGGCAGCCCATCCGGGAATCGACTGGCGAAACCGCCATCACGAAATCCAGTTGAGTATGTACCGTAGACCATCGATGTGTCGTTAATGTCGTAACTTAGTGAAACCATTGGGTCGACTTCATCCCAACTTGATTTACCGTCACCAAATCCACAAACGTCAGTTATGCCGTCTTGCTGAATGGTGCCATCGCGGTTGGCCGTATTAAATCCAGGGTTCCCATTACAGAAATCACGGTGCGGGGTTAGTACAAAAGACTTAGAGTCACTTGTCTGACGAATACCAGCTGTCAGGTGTGTTGAATCGTTAAAGTGATAGGTGGCTTGCGCATAGGCGGCTTTCGAATCATTTTCTATTTCTCGAACGATAGTTTGAGATACTTCGCCGGACGAACCCATTGTAACTTGCAGCCCAGCAACTCCACCAACGGTAACAATTTCTGTGCCGCTCTCTTCAAAATAATATAAACCCACGGTGTAGTCTAGCTTGCCGTCCATACCCTGTCCGGTAAACTGCAATTCCTGTGAATATTGGTCTTGAAAGTAGTCTGAGTTGGTGTTCCACGCGATATTGTGTGGACCATAGTCATTATCGTTGGTGAAATAAGAATCAAACCCACGATAGGCAGAAATCGACTTAATGGTACCTGGGCCGACATCCCATTCTAAAGTAGCTGTGGCACCTTGTGCGTCAAGCTGTTGATCAGGTCGAACCCTCTCGCCTCGCTCGTTGTGCCAGATGGCGTTTGTCGCATACCGTTCTGATGGTACGTTGGCCTGACCGTGGCACGCGGTGTTGGTTAGACGACCAGCTTGAGTCGCGCAGCTAGGATCTCCTGAGAACGAAGGCAAGCCCATTGGGCGTCCAACGTTAAACCAGAGTCCACCCATCTGGACAGATTCCACAGTGGCATTTGTTTTGTCACCGAAGGCGCTTCCAAGAGTCTCTGGAACGAATGGCGCAGGCGACGAATTTGACGTTGAATAGTCCGCAGACAAATTGATTCGCACATTTTCAGTCGGTAGAAATTCTATCTGGCCGCGAATACCTTTTTTGTCTTCGCTGCCTAACCAGAAATCGTCGTACTGAAGTGCTTGAACGAAACCATCTTGTTGACGACCAAAGGCAGAGACTCGAGCCGCTGTTCGGTCGTTAATAGGCATATTGAGTGAGACACCTAGTTCTTGATATCCCTGTTCGCCTAATCCGACGTTCAGTTTCGCTTCAAATGCTTCGGTTGATGGTCGTTTAGAAGTTAAGTTCACCGCGCCAGCGAGGCTGTTACGGCCAAACAATGTGCCCTGAGGCCCACGTAATACTTCGGCGCGTTCCAGGTCGATCAGGTCCATCATGCTGCCCATGGATCTTGCCATGTATACGCCATCGATATAAATACCAGCCGCTGGGTCAGTGTTAATAACAAAGTCGAACTGACCAATCCCGCGAATAAACACAGTTGGCGCACCGGTTAGTCCACCGGTTACCGCAGCACTATCCATTTGAACATTCGGAGAAGCTGCTGCTATATCGGTTACATCGAGCATTCCACGCAGTTCCATCTCATCCGCTGTGTAAGCAGAAATAGAAATTGGAATGTCTTGGACAGACTCTTCACGTCGTCGTGCGGTGACTACGACTTCCTCAATGCTTAACGCACCGGTTTGTTGGGCAGCAGCTTGCTGCGTTGGGAGCAATAGCATCGTCGTGGTAGCTGCCAGCGATACAAATAGACTCCGTGTACTAAATTTAATAGACATTATTTCCCCTCGAAGGTTAATAGTTCTGTTAGTGGTTAAAAAACTTAATAGTCGACTGAGCCAGCATAATAACTCACTATACGCCCAAGATTAACTGTTTGAGAGGGTAGTGATTTTTGACTCGACAGTCAATTATTAGTGATTCGGCATCATTTCTGATTGCTTGTACACTAATCTATTAGTAATGTTCAATTTTACAGGAAGTATTATTGCACAAGGTTCATTAATTTTTACCGTATTGAGTAGTCTAATTGACCGTTAATACAATAGGAGCTGAGGAGTTAGCGCCAAAGGTTATTCCAGTTAGCTAGAGTATGCTTCCGTATAGTATAAAACTTACGGTATGCTTCGGCACAATATTAATATGGTACTAGTGGGTGGGGAGATCAATTTCCATGTCTTTGGGTAAACCCTAGGATAGAAGAACGTGATGAGTAGACGAAAGAATTCTTCCAAGGTTTCGCCACCTGTTCAAGAGGATGCGGCTCTCAGCAATCAAACTATGCCGGCTAGCGAGTCCCGATTAATGTTGGCAGGTGTAATCGTGTGCTTCGTGCTTTCGGGATTTGCGGCACTGCTTTATCAAACAGCCTGGCTTAGACAATTCTCGCTGGTATTCGGCACTTCGGAGCTTGCTGTTGCTACGGTACTAGCAGCCTACATGGCCGGTCTTGCGGGTGGGGCGGCGGTTGCTGCTCGCTGGATGCAACGAGTAAGGCGTCCTATTCGTGTCTATGGTCTATTGGAGGCTGCGATCGCAATTTCTGCTCTTGCGGTACCCTTTCTACTTTCAGCAGCCGGGGCGGCCTATGTGCTAATGTTGGGGGATCTGCCAGAACCGCCCAGTGCTAGCACGTTTGGGCAACCGTTGTTTTATCTCGTAGTAGCCTTTCTAGTGCTCGCATTACCAACCGGGTTTATGGGCGCGACGCTGCCCCTACTTACCCGTCAGGTAATCCGAACTGACCGTGAACTTGGGTCGAAAGTGGCATTACTTTATGCATCGAATACCGCAGGGGCGGTTGCCGGGACGGTGGTCGCGGCATTTGTATTATTACCGATGCTAGGCTTGCGTGGCACTGTATGGGTTGGGGTAGCAATTAATGCTTTGGTATTTGTCGTGGCTGCGCTGATATCGACGCGGGTTCCCGCAATTGATACTGAGACTAATCGTGTACCGAATAAATCGTTGCCTGGGTTTATCAGTAGTTGCATTAAACCACTGCTCGCGACGGGGAAACCTATGCGTGAACGTGTTGCAAACGCTTTTATGTCGCAGCCGAGCTGGATTCTTTTATTGATGTTTTTTTCCGGCGCGAATGCTTTTCTATACGAGGTGTTGTGGACGCGTATGCTTTCGCATGTTCTTGGCGGCAGCATTTATGCGTTTGCGACAATGCTGGCAGCGTTCCTAACGGGTATCGCCTTAGGTGGAGGGCTTTCTGGTGTATTCGCTAAGGATCGCCACAGCGCGGCCGTGAATTTTGGCATTGCTCAGGTAGCGATTGCTTTGCTATCGATCGGGGTTTATCAGTGGATGGGATCCGCACTTCCCGACCCGCGCTCGATCACGGGCCTTTCGGCGTTCGCTGTTGTAGTGATGTTGCCCGCAACGATTTTCATCGGTGCGACATTGCCTTTGGCGGTCAGAATATTGGCGGAAGTGCCAAGTCAGGCGAGTGAAGCGACTGCAAAAATCTACGTATGGAATACCGCAGGGGCCATTTTCGGTGCTGTAGCCGCGGGGTTCTTTATCATTCCCGCCTTTGGGTTTGAAGGTTCTCTCAAGTTAGGGGTCATGACCAACTTCGGGTTGGCGCTATGGGCGATGTTCGTACTGACTAAGCCGCGACGACTGTTTGCCAGCGCCACCGCATTGTTGACATTGCTGGTTCTGGTGGTTTACCAGCCTAGTCGACCAGAGGCGGTGATAGTTAATACTGCCTTTCCAATATTAGATACGGGCGAGACGGAGGAGCTGTATTTTGCCGTGGGTCGTTCCTCAACTGTGTTGTTGACGGAGTCAGGCGGGGCGTTTGCTCTACGTACCAATGGGTTGCCAGAGGCTGCCGTTCCGATTCGAGGTGCTCCTCCGGTGCGGCATACACAACATTGGTTGACTGCATTGCCGGTAGTCGCTCGCCCGGACACCAAGGACATGCTGGTCATTGGGCTCGGCGGTGGTGTGGCACTTGAAGGTGTACCGGATTCTGTTGAAGCGGTCGACGTTATCGAGCTGGAGCCCGAGGTTTTTAACGCAAACCAGCTACTTGTCAACCGTCGAGAGAATGACCCGTTACAGGATCCTCGTATCAATATCATTTTTAATGACGCGCGCAATGCATTGCGATTGACGAATAAATCCTACGATGCGATCGTCTCTCAGCCGTCACATCCCTGGACTGCAGGTGCATCGCATCTTTTTACGCGTGAGTTTGTCGCTATAGCAAAGGACCACCTTAACGATGACGGTGTGTTTCTGCAGTGGATGAATGCTGAGTTTGTCGATGAGGCGCTATTGCGTAGTCTCGCGGCAACGTTGCATGATGCGTTCGAATTCGTGCGGGTGTACGGAACCGATTCGACTGTATTGTTCTTTTTGGCGTCGGACTCGCCGTTGGACATTGAGCATCAACTAGCGCTAACGGGGCGTCCATTAGTAGATGAGCCTCTGCACTTTAGCTACATGAGTTTTAATGGTGTTGATGATTTTATCGCCGCGCTGATGTTAGATGAAGATGGCGTAAAAAAATTTGCGGGAAGCGCACCATTAAGCACGGATAATAAAAATCTGATGGCGACGCGCAGCCGAAGCCGGGGTGATGGGCTAACTAACACTCAATTGAATGCTCTCGTAGAAGAACATGATCCACTGCTTGACCCATTAAGTTGGATACATCGTGACTTCGGTGATCAGCTTAACTTTGCCTATATTGCTTACCGACTACTTGCCGAAAAGCGCATCAATCGAATTGGTAAGCTGACCGATATCATTCCGGATCGTTCAGTTCAAACGTTAGTATCTGCGCTGGGTTTCGAGTACAACGGCGAGCGGGAACGTATGAATGAGGCATTGCGAATTTCATTAAATGCGAACCCGAATAACGAACAGACGCGGTTCAAAATGATAGCGTCGGAGTTACCCAGGTTTGCTAGTCGGTCACCATCCGCGCAAGCGCAAGCGCTGGCTGCTGAATTGAGTGGTGCACCTGCAGCGGTCGTCAAAGCCTGGCCGCTCGGTGCTGAACAGAATTGGCAAGCGCTGTCGGAGATCGATTCCGAGTTGGGGCGCAGCCGAATAACCGATCTCTGGTATCCGGCGAGTGTGAAGTTGCGTGCCGACTGGCGTACAAAGGTTGTCGGGCAGAACCGGTATGCCTACGAGGCACTGCGTCTCGTCGACCGTCTATTAGTAATTCGGCCTGAGCTAGACCTTTACGTGTTGCGTGTCGCGGCTGCTGCTGCGCTTAACGATCATGCTATATTTGTTGAGTCCGGTCGCTACGTTGCTGTATATCTTGAGGATCAATTACAACGTACCAACAACGGTGAATATAATCTCTCTGACGCCGAACTATCTACAATACTCACTCGTCTTAATGCCTTCGATACCCAGCTAACCATAATTGCTAGTTCTGACAGACGTGGTCTGGAAGTGCGGGATATCATTCGTGATTTGCAGCGCGATTACAAAGTGTTACAGGGCGAACGCTAATTTTAGGGCTTAGCTTCTGTACAATGGACGTTCAGAATAATAATTGATTTTTAGTGAGTACGATTGATGTCAGTATCTGAAAACGTCGTGAAAAACGACTCGGCCACCGCTAAGGTGGACTCCGATCGTATGATGCGACGCAAGCGCGCGACAAGAGCAAAACTACTAGAAGCTGCCTACAAGGTGATGTCTAACAAGGGCATTGAAGCGACTACTCTAAAAGAAGTAACCGAAGAGGCTGATATCGGCTTTGGTACCATTTATAACTACTTTGTAGATAAAGATGAGATTGCCGCTCAAGTTCTGGATTGTATTATCAATGATATGGGTAGGCGTAACGATGCTGCTACTGCTTCGTTGAAAGAGGCGAATCCCATATTGGTAATGTCTACTTCGCAGCGTCTGGTGGTGAGAGAAGCTTTAAATGACCCGATGTGGCGTTGGTGGGTACAGCGGCCAGATTTGCTGGTCGATAGAATGCGTCTTGGGTTTAAGCCTTTCGGTATGCGCGATTTGCAGCTTGGGGTTGATGAAGGAGTTTATTCAATTATTGGAGACAATTTGGATGCGACCTGGAACACGCTTATCTGGACTTTGGTAGGTGGTATGCGGGATGTTGTGATGGGTGACTACCCCCCTAAATACAAGAATTTGATGATTGAGGCTAACTTGCGTGTTTTGGGTGTGCCATTAGATGATGCCAAGGCTATAGCCAATGTACCCTTGCCTGAATACCCCGATGCGGATATCGATTTTTCTTTCTTACAGCAAGACGTATGATTTCGATGCGGCGCCTAGTGGATTTCCACGTTGCATCGCGATATACCTCGCAAAGCATTGTTTTTCGTCCACTCTACATCCTTTAGTTCGAATCTTTCAACGTGTTTTACCAAAGCTGCAAGCAAGGCTCGAATTTCTAATCGCGCAAGGTTATTACCTACACACTGGTGTTCGCCAAATCCAAACCCCATGTGTTCAGATACGTTATTTCGTCGAACGTCAAAGGTTTCGGGGTTTCCCCAGTGCCGCTCATCTCGATTAGCAGAACCGTATAGCACTATTACACGAGAACCTTCGGGGATAGTGTGGCCACTCATTTCATAGTCCCGCGTGGTCATGCGAGAAAAGGCTGTGACTGGTGACTCCATTCGAACCACTTCATTAATGGCATTTGGAATCAGGGCTGGATTTGCTCTGAGAATATCCCATTGTTCGGGGTGCTGGCTAAATAACCAAATTGCGCTGGCGGTGGCGAAGATAGTGGTATCCAGCGAGGGGCCCATATAGTCATTCATCAGTTTGGGACAAGTAGCGTGGCTAATCTCGCCGCGGTCCGCGGCTTCCCATATCTGTGCGGCCCAGCCGCCTGGTTTTAATTTTTCAGGGACACATTCTTCCAAGGCGTATTTCACCATCTCTTCTAGTATTGGAAAGGACGATTGTGTGAGAGTACTGTCCGCCGGGCCAAAGCAGTTGAAGTTGGCCGGTGCCCAATCGAGCATCCTTTCGCGCCCCGCTTCAGGCAGGCCGACAAGGTTAGATACGATGGTTACCGGCAAATGCTGAGCGAGCTCAGTAATTACCTCGAAGCGGTCCTTCTTGACCAACTGCTCAACGTGTCGTTCGGCTTCCTCTACAATTTGCTGGCGCAGTACAGTAAGTTGTTTAGGTAGTAACGGGCGCTCAATTATTTTTCTTAGTACATCGTGGTTTGGTGGGTCGCTGCACAATAAACCACCCGCTAAAGCCTCGTTCATATGATCATTTAGAGAGACACCTTTTGCAGATGAGAATACTTCATTGTTTTCTAATGCGGCGCGCACGTCGTCATAACGTGACAAAACATATGCTCCATAGGCATTGAGCCAGACAGGGCTCTCCATATCGCGAAGTTCTTTATATATAGGGTATGGGTTTGTGAGAGCTTCATCTGTATATAGCTCTAGATCACTTTCTAATCGGGTGGGGTGCATAATTAAATCTCGATCGGTGCAAGAATACATTTAATGGCAGCGCCCATCGATCTGACAATCTTTTAGTTCGGTACAGCCGAAATATGGGAGGACAAGCTAACTACATATATGTCGGAATATTAGTGATTTAAACACACTTATGATTATAAATCACTTTCTATACACATTGAAACTAAACTGGGTACAATTTAATTGGGGAATGGACTAATGCTGGCTAGTTCAACCCAATTGAACTACACGCTACTCAGGTCGGATAGCTGGGGTTCAGTGAAATGGAGGGTGTGTTGGGGAGCGTAATTGAGAGTCTGGTTACGAGTGTAACTAGACTAAATCGTCAGTATAAGGGCATGATCTATCGTAGCTTAAGGGTCCAGCTTTACGCTGACCCAAAGAATCTACGGATATGCGGCCTACATAAATTCGGATAGACGAGTGTTTTTGAAAAAGGTCAGTTTGAAAGCATCTCGTTGCTTAATTCGATCAAACCAATCGATAAAAAGTTTGTTTTCCTTCCATACGCCTGCCAAGCCTAGATCTTCCATACGATCTAATATAGCGACTACGCAATAGTCCGCTAGAGTTAATTTCTTACCCATAAGCCAAGGACCCCCGCTTTCGGTTAGACCTTTTTCCATCCTTACTATAGTTTGGCGCAATCGGTCTACCGCTTCTTCTGTTTGTCGGTCATCAAAACCTTCGCCTTTGGTCATGTTTAAATAAAACTGCTTGCGGACTGGGTGATTGTTGGCGAGTTCCAGATACTCTTCATCTGAATATTTGGCAAGCTTTTTGGCTAAGTACTGATTGAATGTGGGCACGCGAATAGACGGGGTAGGCACTTCTTCAAAATAGCGCAACCATTTGCGCATGTGAGCGCGTTCAACCGGGTCTTCGGGCGTTAATGAATTCTCTGGAAATACTTCATCCAAGTATTCGATGATTACAGATGAGTCAATTATTATCGACCCGTTGTGATCAAGCGTTGGTACAACCCCATTTGGGTTTAATTTTAAATACCACTCGGATGTTTGCTCACGAATTTTGTGGTCAATATAGTAATTTTCAAATTCCAGGCCTTTTTCCCAAAGAACCATGCGAACTTTTTGACTACAGGTTGAATGGGCGAAGTTATATAAAAGTAGTGACATGACAATACCTACGATTTTGGAAGGGCCAAATAGTCCTTTAACATTGGCCCTACGTTAATATTCTGTTTTTTTGAGACAGCCAGTGACCCTTTGTTCAGGCTCAAACGAAGTCAGTGGTGAAAACGTACAATTTTTTACAGCTCAGACGCCCAATCCTGTTGCTCGAGAATATTTCTTACACGGTTCATGAACGCAGCTGAATAAGCACCGTCAAAAGCACGATGGTCGAAAGACTGAGCTAAAATACCGACCGGTCGGATTGCAATTGAATCGCCGCTTTCGCTCTCAATAACAACAGGACGTTTACGGATCCCGTCAGTTGACATAATTGCCACCTGAGGTTGGTTGATAACAGGGGCAGTCATTAGCGTTCCAAACGGACCAGAGTTAGATATTGTATACGTGCCTCCTGCAAAGTCATCTGGAGAAAGCGATTTAGACCGTGCTTTAATGCTTAAGGCTTTGATGCCCTCGGCAATTTGGCCAACTGATTTGCTTGCGCAATCACGAACAACAGGAACCACTAAACCTTCAAAGTTAAGGTCTACGGCAATACCTAGATTTATCAGCGGGTGCAGCTGTAAAGCTTCTTCAACGATACTTGAGTTAATTTTTGGAAACTCACGCAAACCTAAGACGATTGCTTTCGCAATAAACGGTAGGTAGGTAAGTGAATATCCTTTATCGGCTTTCCAGCCAGGCCCATAGCTTTTACGTACAGCATCTACCGCGGTGTAATCAACTTCCACCGCTTGCAATACATGCGGGCTGGTCGCTTTTGACATAACCATATGGTCCGCAGTTAGCTTACGAATACGGTCAAATGGTATAAGGCTTCGGGCATCGGCGCCAATAGGGGCAGGTACCGGTACAGGTGTTGATCTACCAGTGACTGCAGCTTGTGCGGGTGCAGCGGCTGGTGCTGCAGTGCTACCGTCAATTATTGCTAGAACATCCTGACGTGTGACCCGGCCTTTTTTGCCGGTTCCAGCAATTGAGCTGACGTCTAGATTATGTTGGGAAACCAATTTGCGTACTGCAGGTGACAACATGGCGCCGCTTTTAGCGACTGACCCAGTTGCTGCTGCACTGGTAGGGCTGCTCATTGGTGTGGCTGCAGGTGTTGGCGCTGCTACGGGTGCCGCCGCTTGTGCAGGCGCCGCGGCAGGGCTAGCAGTTTCAGAATCTGCTGCTGCGGATTCTTCACCTTCTACGTCTATAACCACTAATACAACGCCGACATCGACTGTTTCACCTTCGGCTACATTTATTGCCGATATAACGCCCGCTTTAGGTGCGGGTACTTCGATCGCAGCTTTGTCAGTTTCTACATCTAGTAAGGGATCATCTTTCGCAACTGTATCACCAACCTTTATATGCCAAACGGCAATAGTCCCTTCGCTAACAGTTTCACCCAGTTGGGGCATTAGTACGTTCACAGCATACCTCTTATTAATATTTTCAGCGGTCTATGCACAGGCATCAAACCTAATCCATCTCACTTACAACACTAACGATGCGATCGACGCTTGGGATCATAAGATCTTCAAGCACATCAACCGATGCTAATGGAATATGTGGTGTGGTAATACGGGTAATTGGTGCATCTAGATTCCAAAAGCATTCTTCGCCTACGATGGATGCGATTTCCGCGCCCCAGCCACAAAGACGGGGGTTTTCTTCTACCGTGACAAGCCTTCCAGTCTTCGATACAGATTCCAGAATGGATTTGGTATCTAGTGGTACCAAGCAACGTGGATCAATTACTTCGCATGATAGCCCGTGCTTTTCTTGCAGTACTTCAGCCGCCTTAAGCGCTTTGGGTACCATTGCTGCAAGTGCCACGATGGTTACATCACTGCCCTCGCGGGCAATATTAGCTTGGCCTAGTGGGATAATGTAATCGCCTTCAGGTACATCACACTTTAATCCATACATAGATTTCTGTTCAAAAAACAGTACCGGGTCAGGATCTTGTATCGAGGCTGCGAGGAGGCCTTTAACATCAGCCGCATTTGAAGGTGCCACGACTTTGATTCCAGGAACTGCCATTGCCCAATTTTCAATACTTTGTGAATGTTGTGCACCAAATCGGGCGCCACCACCATTCGCTGATCGAATCACCAACGGACATTCATGCTGACCATTGCTCATGTAGCGAGCTTTCGCAATTTCGTTTACAACTATGTCCCAACAAACAGCAAAGAAATCCGAAAACATGATTTCTGCGATTGGTTTGAGTCCAGTCATTGCTGCACCCATTGCTGCACCAAGGATGGCTTGCTCTGAAATAGGTGTATCGCGAACCCTCAGCGGGCCAAACTCGTCTAGCAGACCAACAGTTGCTTTAAACACACCGCCAGCTGCTGCTACGTCTTCACCTAAAAACAGGACATTTTTATCACGCCGCATTTCTTGTGCTATCGCGGCTGCAACCGCATCTCTATAACTTAGTTGCGCCATGCTGCACCTCCGTCTGCCCATACATCTGTGAAAGCAATTTCGTCAGGCGGAGGTCCGCTGCTTTTAGCTTCTTCGGTGGCTTTATCAATCATTTCTTCTGTATTGGCATCAATCGCAGCTAGCTTAGATTCGGGCATGCCAGCTTCGAGCAATTTGTTTCGGTATAGCGGTAGTGGGTCTCTATTGTTTTTCCACTCGGCGACTTCTTCATCAGGTCGATATTTACCAGGGTCAGCCCGTGAGTGCCCATAATGTCTATAAGTTACTGCCTCTATAAGAGTAGGGCCACCGCCGCTGCGAGCGGTATCTAGGGCTGCCATAGCAGTTTCGTACATAAGTTCAGCGTCATTCCCATCAACTAAAATAGAAGTTAAACCGTAAGATGCCGCCCGGTCAGCTGCAGGGTTAGGTACCGCAGTTACATCGCCAATAGCGGTGTATTCCATATATTGATTGTTTTCGCAGACGTATACGACTGGGAGTTTCCAGATAGCTGCAAAATTTAACGCCTCGTGAAACGCGCCGATATTAGTTGTGCCATCACCAAAGAAGCAGACTGCTGCTTGCTCGGTGCCTCGATACTGGGCAGACCATGCAGCCCCAGCTGCAATTGGCATGTGCGCGCCGATAATGGCGTATGAGCCCATCGCGCCTTTCGTGGTGTCGGTTATATGCATAGAACCGCCCTTGCCACGAAGTTGTCCTATATCACGTCCCATTAATTCGCCAAGAATGGCGGTCATGGATACGCCACGAACATAATTATGATTATGTCCACGATAAGTATTAAAGGTGTAATCGTCTTTTCTCATCGCAGCGCCAAACCCAGCAGCAATCGCTTCCTGGCCTAAGCCAAGGTGGGTAGTTCCTTTTACCAAATTTTGCATAAAAAGATCGTGAGCTCGTTGCTGCAATGCCCGGCATTCGGCCATCAATTGATACAGCTCAAGTTGTTTGGTCTCGTTGAGAGGGTATTTTCCAGCAGAACTGGTTTTATCTTTTGACTTAGTCACTTTTGTACCCGTGATTATTTAATGTTATCTGCAGAAACAGCAGAGTTTCATGCGGAGGCGGATAATATCGTAATATTTATCGAAATTACATTTATTTCGACAATTAATAGTCTGATGCAGAGCTTGTTAATATGGTGCCCGGCTAATGCCTATGTGGGCGTCCAGTTGCGCAACCGCAAGCAGTTGCGGCTGGGCTTTTCTTGTTAACCATAGTACTCCGCTTTAGTCCTTTTAGCTTGATTCCCGAGCCACCAGTCACCACTCGGCGCACTGGGATGCCTGAAACCGGGTCGTGCGTGAGTGGTGAATCCGTCATTCTTTGGGATACCTCAAACCGATGTGGTTCTTGCTGGCTATCTTCGGGAATGGTTTGATAGATGTATGTAGGCATAAATTATTTTCAACGGTTAATCTCCATCAATTATAGTCAAATTGATGGAGAAATTTTAGGCTCAAGCTTTTATTTTGCTAACTTAAGAATCGACATCCAGTCCATCAGATACTTCGACGTTCTCTGATACTAGTTTTTCAATGCCGGAACATTTAGCCATGTGGTCGAGAACGATACTGAAGTCCATAGTGGTCCGGTTTCCTGTTCCCATTGATTGTTGCATCTGATCACGAACTACTGAAGCTGTAGGCATCGGTACTTCTAAGTCTCGGCCCATTTGTAAGCCTAGATCCATATCTTTACGCATTAATTCAGGAGTAAAAGTAACGGTATAGTCCTGATTTACCCAGCCTGGTGTTTTGTATTTAGTGAAAATAGAGCCCATCACACTCTTATTCATGAAGTCTAAAAATGCGTTACGAGATACTCCCGATTGTTGTGCGAGAATAGTGAGTTCGGCAAGTGACTGCGTCACGATACCTAAAAATACGTTGTGACATATTTTTACCGTGCGGGACAGTTCGCCTTCGCCAACATACGTGACACCGAGTCCACCAATAGCTTCTAGGTAAGGTTGTACTTGCTTGAATAAGTGTTCCGCGCCGGAAGTAACGATTGCCAACTTGCCTGCTGTAACGCATTTGGCATTACCGCTAACTGGTGAGGCTAAATAATCAATGCCCATTTCGCTTAGTTCAGCGCAAATTTCTGCCGATGCTTCACCAGAAATAGTAGAGCATTCAACGACCATTTTAGGTTTGTTGTCGCCGCTTAATAATCCGGAATCGCCAAATAACACCTGCTTAACATCTTTGGAGGTGGACAGCATTGTGAACACAACATCACAGGCAGCTAGATCTGACGGGTTTTGGGCAAGTTTTGCACCCTGTGCTACCAATGGCTCTGCTTTGCTTTGAGTTCTATTCCAGACTGAGACATCGTTGCCTGCTTGTAGTAGGCGCTCTGCCATTGCGTAACCCATGCGACCCATGCCGATCCAGCCGATAGTTGATATATTTTGATTTGTAGTAGACATTAAATTATTGCTTCCTAAAGTGTTTGTTAATTTTTTGTTTGTTGCTAAAGCGATTGATTAAAAATGCATCGTTACACAAATTTTAATAAAGAATATATGGTTTTGCTGTATTCAAATATTGTAAACTTCTGCGCCACTATTATGTCTATTGGTAGTTTAGTGACATCATAGGGGAAGTAATAAGGCATATAACGCCGTAGTTTGTGCATACGTGTGCACAGTGTATCAGCGATTTTATTAATGCGCAATCCGGATCTGCATTCGGCCTCTAAAAGTGGATATTTGTCTGGCTGTTATGGACTACTTTCGATGATCGAGACAAACATTTAGCTTGAGTAGTGTTGAATTTTGTCGGGTGGCGTTAGATTAATATGCATTTATTCGCTCGAACACCGTTGATTAAATGATTATAGTGATTTATTATCAGTTGATGCACACGTTTGCGCATTTTTAGTAATTTAAACACTGAGTTATTACTGAGCAATATTTATTCTACTGCTCGAAAAACAGAATTAATCATAAACCCACTACATTAAACGGGGCGCCGTATGGCAATTATACAAGCAACTGAACCTGAAATAATTATTCCACGCGACATTTCAGCGCAAGACGCTAATCCAAGGTGGAATTGGGACCGACCCATCCATTCGCCTGGAAACATGGCGGTCGATTTTGAAGAGCGTGTCGATTTTGAGCGCTTGAGACGATATCGTCTTGCGCGCGCGAAATTGGCGCTAGAGGACTCTGAGCTGGGTGCAGTATTGTGCTTTGATAATAATAATATTCGTTACTTGACGGGAAGTGTTATAGGCGAGTGGAGTCGCGATAAGATTTGTCGGTATGCGCTGTATACCAAAGGAAGCTCGCATCCCTATTTATGGGATTTTGGGTCAGCCGCTGCCCATCACCGTTTGTACGCTCCGTGGTTAAAACAGGATCATTGTCATGCAGGGATGTTGGGCCTTAGGGGTTCAGTGAATGAAGAGGCTGGTCTATTTAAGCGCGCCGCACAGGAAATCTTTGATTTACTCAAGGCTGCCGGTGTTGCGGATCAACCATTGGGCGTTGATGTTGCTGAACCACCAATGTTTCTTGCTTTGCAGGCCGTAGGTCTCGATGTGCGTGATGCGCAGCAAGTGTTCCTTGATGCACGGCAGATTAAGAGCATGGATGAGATTGTACTGTTAAATAAGGCGGCTTCGATGGTCGACGGTGTTTATCAAAATATTGCCGAGGCACTAAAACCAGGCGCGAAAGAAAATCAGATGGTTGCCCTAGCAAATAAACTCTTATACGAGATGGGTTCTGACGATGTTGAGGCTGTGAACGCTGTCTCTGGTGAGCGCTGCTCCCCTCATCCGCATAATTTTACTGATCGAATGTATCGTCCTGGCGATCAAGCATTTTTTGACATTATTCAGTCCTATATGGGCTATCGTACTTGTTACTACCGGACCTTGAATGTTGGTATGTCTACACCTGGACAAGTTGATGCATACAAACAGGCAAGAGAATGGATTGATAACGCGATTGCCATGGTTAAGCCAGGGCTTACTACGGATAAGATCGCAGCAATATGGCCTGCGGCACAGGAGTTTGGCTTTGCAAATGAAATGGAAGCGTTCGGGCTTCAGTTTGGTCACGGTCTTGGCTTGGCTCTACATGAACGACCAATTATAAGCCGATTAACATCATTTGATAGTCCGTTTGAATTACAAGAAGGCATGGTGTTTGCGCTTGAGACCTATTGTCCCGCTGCCGATGGCAGTGGTGCTGCGCGTATTGAAGAGGAAGTGGTGGTTACCGCCGACGGGGCGAAAGTCATTACCTTATTTCCTGCGCAAGAATTGTTTGTCGCCAATAAGTATTAGAGAAGACTTAATTAAAAGAGAATATAGCTCAAGCGACTTTTTCGTAAACTTCTAAGTGGCTAGTATGCGCCTGTATCGCATCGGGTCCGGTCGAGCCGTGGTAAACCGTTGGCTTTACTCGTAAGCTGCGGCGTGTCGGTGTTTTCTCATATTTGAACCTAATTTTTAGAACCAAAAGCAGAACAAAAAGAAACTCATGAATCATAGTGAACAATTAATTAAATCCGTTGCCACCGATTTGTATATTAATGGTGAATGGCGACCTGCATCCGACGATCAACGATTCGATATTATCGATCCAGCCACGGAGCAAGTAATTGCGTCAGTTGCTAGTGCCAGTGCGGACGATGCTGTCGCGGCGGTGGATGCAGCTGAATCAGCAAGTGCCGGGTGGGCGGCGACAGCACCCCGTCAACGGGCTGAGATATTACACAAAGCGTATGAAATGATGCATGCGCGTCAGGATGATTTTGCAACCCTGATGTCTCGCGAAGAAGGCAAGACATTTGCTGAGGCCCTGGGTGAGATGGCGTACGCTACCGGCTATTTAAGGTGGTATGCAGAAGAAACAACTCATATTACGGGGAGCTTTGGCAGGGCTCCGGGTGGCATAAACAATATTGTCGTTCAAAAACATCCAGTGGGTATATGTTTGCTAATTACTCCGTGGAATTTTCCGGCAGCTATGGCAGTGCGAAAAATTGCGCCTGCATTGGCTGCGGGCTGTACAGCGATATTGAAACCTGCATCTGAAACACCACTAACAGCATTAATGATGGCGAGCCTGTTTGAAGAAGCTGGTGTTCCGGCGGGGGTCTTGAATGTGTTGCCGTCGCGTCGATCGTCACTTATTTCAAATACGGTGCTATCGGATTCGAGAGTACGAAAGGTTTCTTTTACCGGATCAACAGAAGTTGGGCGTCTTTTATTAGGTAAGGCTGCAGAGAAGGTCCAGAATTGCTCGATGGAACTCGGTGGAAATGCACCGTTTATAGTATTGGAAGATGCTGATGTTGATCTGGCGATTGATTCTGCTTTTGTAGCCAAGATACGAAATGCTGGTGAGTCTTGTGTGAGCGCTAACCGATTTTTTGTGCATTCATCTGTGTATGAAGAGTTTGCTAGTGGTTTTACAGCTAGAATGGCTGCGTTGAAGGTTGGGCCTGGCTTGGACGATGGTGTAGATGTAGGGCCGTTGGTGAATGCCTCAACCAGAGATAAGGTTAAGCAGCTTGTCGATGAGGCCGTTTCAATGGGCGCTACGATAAGAACCGGTGGCAAATGCCCATCGGACGTAGGGTATTTTTACGAGCCTACGGTGTTGGATAATATTCCGCAGGGTGCTGAGATTTTAACCACAGAAATTTTCGGCCCAGTTGCTGCATTGGTTTCTTTTGATGATGTTGACGAGATGGTGAAAAATGCAAATGATACTCATCTTGGACTTGCCGCGTATGTGATTAGCGGTAATATAGGTACAGCCTTGTCTATTGCCGAACGAGTCGAGGCCGGTGTTGTAGGAATCAACCGTGGTTTCATTTCTGAGCCTGCAGCTCCGTTTGGCGGATTTAAGCAAAGTGGTATCGGACGTGAAGGTGGTGATGCTGGTATCGAAGAATTTCTTGAATCAAAGTATATAGCAGTAGAATGGTAAGCGTTGATTGCAATAGTTATATCAATCGACAAGTATGCAAGCAGAGTAAATTAAATTTCAAATACTGAGGTAGCTATGACAACAATTAAGTGTACATCTGGTCAATATCGATCACGATTTCGACTTATCGGTTTGGTTTTACTGGTAGGCCTTTTAACCGCTTGTGGCAGCGATACTTCAAATGGACCAATTCTCATTAAGTTTCCGCATGTAACTGCACCGGGGACACCGAAGGGGTTAGCGGCAGACCGATTCAAGACTTTAGTTGAAGAGCGTATGCCGGGTGTTGTTGCGGTTGAGGTGTATCCTTCCGGACAGTTGATGAACGACGACGATTCAATTGATGCTCTGGCTTTTGGCGAAGTCCAGATGATTGCCGTATCTCTATCCAAGCTAGATCGATTAACCAAAAAGTATCAGATTTTTGATCTACCTTTTTTGTTTGCTGATCTTGCCGCTGCTGAGCGCTTTCAGTCAGGGCCGGCACGAGAAGAGCTGTTGGGGGCTGTACTCGATAGTGGTATGCGAGGTGTGGGGTTTTGGCACAATGGAATGAAGCAATTTGGTGGTCCAGTAGCAATAGACTCTCCTGAGGCTGCAGAAGGGCTAAAGTTTAGAATAATGGAGTCTGATGTTCTGCAAGCACAAATTATGCAAATGGGAGGAAACCCACAGAAAATGGCGTTTGGTGAGGTATATCAAGCGCTGCAAACAGGTGCGGTGGATGCACAGGAAAACACCTGGGCAAATACTTATTCCTCTAAATTTTACGAGGTGCAACCGTACTTAACTGAATCTAACCACGGATACCTTGGTTATTTGCTCGCTGTTAATGAGCCATTTTGGCAGTCACTGCCTGAGGATGTTCGACAGCAGTTGCAAGAAATTATTGATGAAGTAAGTGCCTGGGGGAATGATCAGGCGAAAGAGGTTAATGCTGGCGCATTAGAAAATATTATTGAGTCAGGACGATCTGAGATAGTGCGATTGGATGATGCCCAACGTAAAGTTTGGGCAGAAACTATGCGCCCAGTATGGGATACGTTTGCGCCCAGTATTGGTGATGATTTATTAAACGCCGCGCTCGCAGCTGGACAATAATAACTTTTTTCAGCAGAGCTAGCTTACAAATTCACGGATACCTCAGGTTCAATAATATGCGCAACATCATTAATCAGTTCGAAGAAATCTTACTTTCTGGTTTGTTGGCTTTTATGACCGTGCTCACCTTCATTCAGGTGGTTTTGCGCTACATATTTAATACTGGCTGGGTTTGGTCGCTTGAGGCGACCACCTATTCATTTGGCGCGCTGGTATTAATTGGTATGGCATACGGGGTGCGAACGCGCTCGCATATAGCAGTCGATATGTTTACCCGGCGCTTATCACCAAAGCTAAACAGGGCGGTTATTTTATTTGTCGTGGCCGTATGCTTAGTTTATTGCGCTCTGATGTTTTATGGCGCAACCACATTGGTCAATCGACTCTATGTTCTGGGCAATAATGCCCGCGATATACCGGCACCAAAATGGCTGCTTACAATTTTTATGCCGCTTGGATTTTTACTTTTAAGTGGCCGATTTGTCGAGGCGGGCCTGAAAGCTTATCGTGGTGATTTGGGAGCGTTGGTGCCGACCGAAGAAGAGCGATTGCATACGGATACAAAAATGAATGAAGACAACGCAGGAGATCTAGCTAAATGAGCGCTCTATTTCTGCTGTTTTTATTGTTTCTATTTATGCTAATTGGTGTTCCAGTTGCCGTGTCACTGGGCCTATCAAGTATTACGACCATATTGATGTTTGGCAATCAATCGTTAACCTCGCTAGCTCAGAAGTTTTTCCACACCATGCAAGTTTATCCCTTGTTGGCAATCCCCTTCTTTATTTTGGCCGGTACCTTTTTAACGACTGGTGGTGTAGCTAGGAGAATGATTGATTTTGCTAACGCGATTGTTGGACATTTTCGTGGTGGGCTCGCGTTGGCAGCACTTTTGGCCAGCGCTTTTTTTGCTGCAGTTTCTGGGTCTGCACCGGCGACAGTGGTCGCCGTGGGCAGTGTGATGATGGTTGGGATGATTCGGTCGGGTTATAGCAAAGAATTTTCCGCGGGCTTAATTTGTAATGCTGGAACCCTTGGGATTTTGATTCCTCCTTCCATCGTTATGGTGGTTTACGGCGCGATAACAGAAACGTCAATTGGCAAACTGTTTATGGCCGGAGTTGTTCCAGGCGTTTTGCTGACCGCGATGATGATGATTACTATTGGAGTGATTGCCAATAAACAAGATTTACCACGCCAACCAAGGGCAGATTTTGCAAAGGTTTGGAGTACCTTCCGTGAAGCAGGGTGGGGGCTATTACTCATTATTATTATCATGGGCGGAATTTACGCGGGTATATTTACGCCTACTGAGGCGGCTGCAGTGGCAGCTGTTTACGCATTTTTTATCGCTGTTTACGTATATCGCGATATAGGGCTTAAATCAGTTCCCAAAGTATTAATAGATGCATCTCGAACGACGGTCATGCTTATGTTTGTAATAGCGAATGCATTTATGTTTGCATTTGTTCTCACCACATTGCAGATACCGCATGCGGCAACCGAGTACATAACTGGATTAGGCTTGCCGGTTTGGGCATTTTTGTTGGTATTAAACTTTTTGTTATTGGCAGCTGGGAATTTTATGGAGCCAACTTCGGTTGTGTTGATTTTGACACCTATCGTATTTCCCATTGCAATGCAGTTGGGCATAGACCCTATTCACCTTGGTGTTTTGATGGTGGTTAATATGCAAATTGGGTTGGTTACACCTCCAGTAGGGCTGAATTTGTTTGTGACCGCTGGGGTCGCAAATATGAGCCTTGAAGATACAATAAAAGCTGCGTTGCCATGGCTCGCCGTATTGTTGTTCGCGTTGATGTTGATTACTTATATTCCCTCGATTTCACTCGCTCTACCGAATGCACTAGGGTTGTAGCTTGGCTTGTAAGAGCCTGAGTAGGCTTGAAACACAGTCAAGCTTTATTAAGTGCCTTAAAGAACAGTTAGTTAATTCTAAATCTGTGATTGAAGCCAAATGATAATCACAGATCCTTTTTTCTATTTTCTTGCAGTGCCTGCGGTATTAATTACTGGAATGGGCAAAGGTGGCCTGGGTGGGGCTGCAGGAGCGATTGCGGTACCGATGATGGCTTTGGCAGTTGAGCCAATTCAGGCAGCGGCAATTCTATTACCCATTATATGTCTTATGGACATTATGGCGGTTAAGACTTTCTGGAAGACAGTGGATGTCCCAAGCCTTAAGATAATAATTCCTGCTAGTTTGATTGGAGTGGCCGTTGGTTCTGTAATGTTAGGGTCTGTATCACCGGTAATGCTGAAGGCTATTGTGGGTGTGATCTCAGTTCTGTTTGCGCTTAATTATTGGCTGGTAGGGAATCGATTTGATAATTTAGCCACCAGTAAAGCCAGTGGGTGGATTTGTGGGGCGATGGCAGGGTTTACTAGCCTGCAGATTCATGCCGGTGCTCCACCCCTATCGATCTATTTAATGCCAAAACAGCTCGATAAGTATGTACTTCTTGGGACGATGGCAATTTTTTTCGCCGTAGTAGATTATATGAAATTGATTCCCTACGGAATGTTGGGCCAGCTTGATTTGTCGAATTTATATACATCACTATTGCTCGCACCACTTGGGCCTATTGGAGTAATACTTGGATATCGGGTATTAAAATATACCTCCCAATTAGTCATTTATCGGATAATATATTTTTTACTGTTTGCCACTGGCTTGAAATTAGTGTGGGATAGCGCAAGAGCATGGGTATAAGCGAAAGAGTAATATTAAATTGGCGAATCGCAAGATAACTATACGGGACGTCGCTGCGTTGGTGGGTGTTCATCACTCTACCGTATCGCGTGCCCTGAATCCGAAGACTAAGGACCGAATCTCTCCGGAGATGGTCCGCAAGGTTGATAAAGCGGCTGAAAAGTTAGGTTATTTTCCGAATATTGCAGCTGCGACCCTGAAACAAAATCGTTCGTTCGCATTGGGGGTATTGATTCCGGATCTAATGAATCCTGTATTCCCACCGATTATTCGTGGAATTCAAGATACTGCTGAAGCGAAGGGTTATACCGTCTTTACAGCGAATACAGATGACGACGAAAAAAAAGAGCAAGATGCTCTGAATATTATGTCTGGGCGATCCATCGATGGTTTGATTATTGCCACTGCATGGCGCAATGATGCAATAGTCGATAAGTGTATTGAGCGCGAGTTGCCGTTTGTTTTGGTTAATCGGACTGTGGATCGAGAGGGCGTTAATGCCGTTATCGTGGATGAGGAATTTGGCATACGGGCAACGTTGGATCACCTGATAAGTTTGGGCCACAAAAGAATTGCGCATATAGCTGGGCCGCAACATTCATCTACCGGTTATGAACGCGCAAAGGCATTTGAAGATTATTTAACCTTAAAAAATATGGAATCCGGCTTGGTTGAGCACATGGAAAAGTTTACCGTGGAAGAGGGCCATCGTGCGATTAAAAGGTTGCTTGCAAGAGATAACCAGTTTACTGCAGTGGTGGCGGCAAGTGACTTGACCGCTCTAGGTTGCATCGACGCTATGCAAGAGTTAGGTTTATTGTGCCCGGAGAATATTTCGGTAATCGGCAACAACGATATAATATTTCTTGCCCGCATGAATCCAGCGCTTACTACAGTCTCAATTCCAAAGTATGACATGGGGGCTCAGGCAGCCAGAATATTATTGGGTTTGGTCAACGGCGAGCCGCGTGACCCCGTGATACTAAGAATGCAACCACGCTTAATGATACGAAATTCGACTTCGCGAGCAGGCGCATTTTGAACGGTGTTATGTGGCTTTAGTTTATTGATTTGAAGCCTGTGCACACGTTTGCGTTTACTGAAGCATATGGATAGTATTCATCGGCGTCTTTCTAGAGGTTTTTGGGTCTCCGTTCGGCGCAGACACTACGATTTGTGGTTACTAAAAGTTTCATTTGTTAAGTGTTTGTTTACTATTATCCAAATTATTAACAAACCAATTACTACTAATTTACTGCTAATTAGTAAAAGTTCAATTACACAGGGGTAAATAGATGTTATCAATGTTCAAATCCGCTTCACACATTGCTGGAGTTGCGGTTGTTTTGACTGCCATCACTTTTGCGGGCTTTGCCCCAACAGTTGATGCACAAGCACCGAGAGAGGCTAGCGCGAAAGAAAAGGCTGCATGGGCAACTGAATGGTCTAGGCGGGTTGGGGTGGAGCTTGAGTACAGCTTTGATTCAAGTGGTGACGTAGCGTGGGATTCTGCTGAACATCCGCTTGTGTTTATGACAACCGAAGGTCCTGGTTATGGAGGTATGCTCGGTGGCGTAACGCTACCCGGATTTGCAATTTTTGATGCAGACACTCGCAAGCCGGTGTTGAGTAAAGATTACGACGTATTGGCATGGGGTTGGGAAAACGTATTTGAACCGCATGGTTTGGGCGTATCACCGGACGGGAAGTGGATATATCTTCCGACTGGCGTGGGTTCTTTTATGACTATGAATGAAGATGGTGTTGGACGCTACCTGATTATCAATGCTGAAACACTGAAGATTGATAAGGTAATTAAAATTACTGGTCAGGCGCATCATGCCAAGTCATATAGCACCGAAGCTGGCGAGCAACGCGTTATATTATATGGTTGGTCACAGCCATTGTTCGTACTAGACCCTGATGACGATAACCGTGTGGTTGGCAGCGTTACACAGCAAGACCAAGGTGTTGAGGCCTACTCGTACTGGCCGAGTCCCGACGGTAAGAGTATTTACGGTATGGGCCGCTATCGGGATTTCGAAATGCGTAAGCATCTTTTAGACAATCCGATTTGGCGTATAGATACCGAAACGTGGGCCGTAAAAAAATGGATACACGTACCCGATAGCGCACCGGTATGGATGTCGTTCACCTCTGACGGTGAAACTGCGTTTATTAGTGGTTCCCGAAATAGCATTGTGATGGAATATGACGTGAACGAGGAAAAGATTGTTCATGAGCAAAGGGCTGGGGTTGATGGTCCTTATGGTGCGCATTTTGGTTGGGATGATCGGTTTATCTACACCATAGGCAAGGGTGAGGAATCACATAATCGTGGAAAAATGCTGGGTATGGTTGATAAAACGACTATGGCAGTTCCTGGTTCTCGAGCGATGGATCAGTTTTATACGGGGTGTATACGTGGGGACCACGGCACTTTGCATCCCGACCCAGAAGCCAATGAAATGTGGATTAGCTGCAACGCTAGCTTTGAGGTGGTGATTTTTGATTTGGATTTGCGAGAGGTAACCGATCGACTTCCGCTGCCTCGTGGTGGGAGTACGCATTCTGGAGCCTTCGTAAGTTACCCGAACGGTTGGGACGGTCCCGGAGAAAACGTATCAGATATGGCAGGCTTACACGGCAGTGCTTTGGAAGCCAAGCGGCAGATTGTCGCAGGCGAGTATCAACCGAAATGATTAGAAATTTAGCGGATATTAAAATGACCCAATTTATAAATTTGAATTTAACAAAACGACTTATCGCCTTTTGTGCGCTTTTGATAACCGCGCACGTGGCTAGCGCACAAGATGCTGCGTTAGACACTGAGCTGCTCGCCCAAGGCGAAGAGGTATACAACACAATAGCCGGCATTGGCTGCAAGGGCTGTCATGGTGAATATGCCGAAGGTGATCTAGGGGTAGGCCCATTTACCCGTGGCGCTAATGAGGGCATGGTAAGTGCTGCCGTAAATGGCATCGGCGAAATGATTGTGGTTAAAAATGTTATTACTGATGAGCAAATCACATCGGTCTCGGCTTATTTAAACTATTTGGGCACGGCTCAGGTAGCTAGATCGTTAGTAAAACGCGGACGATTCTTACCTGAAGTTTTCAGCGCTCGTCCTGGTACAAGGTTACAGCTGATATTGCAAAATGGTGGCTTTGAAGCACACACATTTAAAAGTGACAATATGGGCATCGAGGATATTGAAATCGATGCTCGAACCAGTGGTAATTTAATCTGGGAAGCCCCAGAGCAAGAAGGGACATATAGCCTGTATTGCACAGATTGCAAACTGGTCGACCAGTATTTTACAATTAATATTAATGCATCAACCCCAGAGTTTCGTAAAGTTGCTCCGGGCATAGCGAGTAAGGGTACGCAAGCGGGTCTTTACTTGTACGAAGAGTAGTTGGTCAATTGAGTAGCTGGTCAATAAATGATCGCCCTGCCACTGCCGCGATTGCATCAGTATTCGTAGCAGGCAGCGATTAACCCCCAGAATTACCATTCCGAACTTTAGATAATAGGAGAGTAAATATGAATCGTCGCAACTTTATGTCTCAGATGGCATTGGCATCTTCCGCTGCACTTGCACCTCAATGGGCATTCGCGCAGGCGCATCCTCGGGTTATAGATATTCACGCGCATTGCGTCTTTCCTGGGGTAGCTGAAATAATCAAAGATACGCCTTTAAAGGATACCGGCTTTGCAGGCTGGCAAACGTTAAGCCCAGAGCGTATTGAGTTGATGGATGGTCGGGCGATTGATATGCAGGTTTTAAGTGTAAATCGCTATTGGTGGAACGGCTTAGAAGCAGATATAGCCGATAAAGTTGTTCGTTATCATGATGAACAATTAGCCGCATGGTGCGATCAACACCCGGATCGATTTACCGCACTAAGTAGTGTTTCTCTGGAATATCCTGAACTAGCGGCGGCTCAGCTTGAGTATGCCGTGAATGAGCTTGGACTTCGCGGCGCGAGCATTGGTGGTCATGCCAATGGTGAAGCTGTTTCCGGCGCAAGGTTTGATCCTTTCTGGGCGAAGGCTGCAGAGTTGGACGTGCCGGTATTTATGCATCCTAATAATTCAGATCAGTGGGTTGACCCTGAAATATTTTCCGGTGCGGGTAGTCTTCCAAATATTATTGGTAACCCGCTAGAAACGGCGATATTTCTAAGTAAATTGATTTACGAAGGTGTGTTTGACCGATTCCCCGAATTAAAAGTTGTAGGTTCGCATGGTGGCGGTTATTTGCCTTCTTATTTGAGCCGCTTTGAGGTCGCTTGTGAATTACGTAACGATGCGGCATGCATAAACAAGAAAAGCCCTAGCGAGTATTTGAAGAGTCAGATATTCGTTGATTCAATGGTATTCTCTGATGAAGGCTTACGTCATTTAGTAGCAGAAGTGGGCGCAGATCAAATTGTATTTGGTTCTGATGTGCCGTTTACTTGGCCTGATACTGTACCAATTATTGAAGCATCTGATGCTTTGAATGCACATGAAAAAGAAGCGGTTCTTGGTGGAAATCTAGCGCGCTTACTGAAACTATAAAAAGTGATAAGTGATCATCTATATCGCGATTGCTTTAGGGCTAGTATATAATGTCGATAATTAGTTAATTTATTCTATTTATTCGAGATTAATTTTAATAGTTGGTTCGGCAAACCTGGTTAGCTTGATACGGTTTTGCTCGATCGGGCTGAGATCACAATGGGTCGTACTCGTGGGATGAATCCACAGAGTACGGCCTTTTGTTTTCCTGTCGCGACCGCTACAGATAATTAGTGGCAACTTGCTTGTATCAGTGATGAACTGATCAATCACCTAGGATTAAATCCCTAAACCAATCCCCTAAAACCTAAGAGAAAAATATAGATGCTTTTTAATAGTAGATTGATAGTTTTAGCCTCGCTAATTTTCGTGAGCGTATCGGCTCAGGTTATTGCTCAAGAAGAATTTTGCGTCACCTTATTAGGGACTGGAGACCCGATTCCACGGATAGATCGATTCGGTCCAGCAACTTTAGTGGAGGTCGCAGGGCAGGAGCTATTATTTGATGTCGGCCGGGGAGTTACACAACGTTTGGTCCAGCTTGATATTGCTCTTAGTGCTTTGGATGCGGTGTTTCTGACCCATTTCCACTCTGATCATATAACCGGAATTCCTGATTTATGGATGACAGGTTGGATACCGCCGCCATTTGGCCGCCGAAGCGTACCGTTTGAGGTGTGGGGCCCAACGGGTACAGAAGCTATGCTGAAAAACATGGAGCAGGCATTTATTCTGAATACGAATATTAGAATTCCAGATGAATTGCTTCCTCCTGAGGGTATTAAAACTATCGCGCATGAGTTTAGTGAAGACGGTGTTGTATATGAGAAAGATGGAGTGCAAGTTACCGCTTTTGCAGTAGACCATGGTGAGCTAATAAAGCCATCGTACGGTTATCGTATCGACTACAAAGGGCGGGCGGTTGTAATATCTGGTGATACTAAATTTGATAAGAATTTGATTGAAGCGGCGAAGGGTGCTGATCTTGTGATCCACGAAGTGGCACTGGCCACTGATGAATTACTTGCGTCTTCAGAACAGTTTCGAAGAATCGTAGGTCATCACACTACGCCTGAGGAAGCGGGCACAGTTTTTGCAGAAATAAACCCCAAATTAGCGGTTTATACTCATTTAGTTATGTTGAGCAGTGCAACAATTCCGGAAGCACCTCTTGATAGTTTGATTACCCGGACAAGAACGAATTATCAGGGGCCTCTAGTGATTGGTGAAGACCTGATGAC
>ERZ887942.578-NODE-578-length-29421-cov-19.157870_pt1 | contig 29421 bp, 30 predicted proteins | sample MGYA00521099_ERZ887942 | MGnify/ENA primary metagenome ERZ887942 (study PRJEB32303, sample SAMEA104408605) | aquatic metagenome | biome: Brackish water; feature: Pelagic; material: water | place: Baltic Sea | collected 2014-06-07T06:48:00 | depth 16,251 m ...
GTTCCATTCAGGGTTTCGCCGATGAAACCGGGCACGGCACCCACGTGTCCGGGATCGTTTGGTCGGAGCTGATCGCGCGCACTCCGGAACACCCTCCTGGTTAGCTGATGCGGCCGGTCGTGATCGCCTGCAGGTCGAAAAAATTGCTCCAAGCACTTGCGAAAATTCAAGAGTTCAAGAAGGCCGGGCATCAGGTTCCCGTCGTGCTTTGTGCCTTTTCCATGACACGCGTGGCCTCTTTAACCGCCAACCAGCCAGTAAATCGGCTGGGGCCAAATTCCAAGAATCACCACAATGCCGGTGAGAATGGCGATGATGTTGAGAGAAAGCGGAGAGATCTTGATAGGGGCTTCATCGAGAGACTGTCTCCAATACATCGCGCGAATGACCTGAAAGTAATAGTAGAATCCGGCGGCAACCCCAATGAAGCCAAGAATAACCGGGACCCAAAGACCACCGGTGACAGCCATTTTGAAGGCGAGGAATTTCCCCCAGAAACCAGCAGTCAGGGGAAGCCCTGCAAGCGCGCCAATGATGATCGCTGTCATGAGCGCAAGGATGGGGCTTCTTTGACCCAAACCCTCGAACGCGGAAATGTCATCAGATCCCGTATTCCGGTGAATGACGGAAAGGATGAAGAATGCCGCAAAGGTCATGACGAGATAAATCGCGAGATAGAAGGCGACGACTTCTTTTGATGTCAGGTCATTTCCGGCGTTCCAAGCAGCCAAGGGCAAAAGGATGAAGCCGGCATTGGCGATGGATGAGTAGGCAAGGAGACGTTTGAAGTTGGTTTGAGGAATTGCTGCGAGGTTTCCGAGGAGGATGGTCGCTCCGGCAAGGACCGCGAGGATGAATGCGACTTTGCTTCCCAGTTCACTCTCAAGGAAGGGCTCGATGACACGGATGGTGATGACGAATCCTGAAGCTTTGGAGGCAATGGAGAGGAAAGCGGTGGTGGGAGTAGGGGCACCTTGATAAACGTCGGGAATCCAGAGGTGCATGGGAACTGCGCCAATTTTGAAAGCGAGAGAAATGAGGACGAGCGCCAATCCGAAGAGAAGGTAGGTGGAGTTCTTTTCGGTTATTTGATCACCGATCAACGCGAGATCCGTTGTTCCGGTGGCTCCATAGATCCAAGCAATACCGTAAACCAGGAATCCGGTGGAGAGAGCACCGAGGATGAGGAACTTCACGCCTGCTTCGAGAGATCCAACGTTACGCCGCATGTATCCGACCAGAATGTAGGACGTGATCGTCGTGAGTTCGAGAGCGACAAAGATCGACACGAGGTCCTTGGCCGAGGCCATCCACATCATGCCTGCGCAGGCGAAAAGAAAGAGGCAATAATACTCTCCGGTCCCGTCTTCAGAATCGGGATTGGCAGTGAATTTGGAGAGAACTTTTCGATACTCCAGCGCCAGGAGAAGGGCGAGAATCGTAGCCACAATTGTGAAGCCTTTGAAAAACAAGGCGAGAGAATCGAAAGCGTAGAAGCGGGTTAGCTCGGTGTTCTCGGTGGAGTATCCTTTTTTAGCGAAAAAGAGGCAGAATAAGGCAATCCCCAGAATGAAGATTCCGGTATAGGCAACTTTGAATTTCTGTTTGGGTGAAACGAAGGCTTCAATCAGAAGCAGGACCAATCCGCCAGTAAGGACGATGATTTCTATCAAGTAGGAGGACATTGAACTAGGAAGCTTGAAAAACTTAGTTGGAGGCTGCTTGTTCGGCTTCTGCCGAAGGTGCCGGTTCCGTTTTCAGGAGGTTGAGAAGGCAGTTGGGATAGATGCCAACGACCAAGAGGGCGATGGCGAGAATGGCAGCCGGAATTTGGCAAAAGGGTCCGAAGTCCTTGACGTGGGCTGAATTGGTATGAGCCACTGAGGGGCCATGGAAGGTTTGCCGATAGGCGCGGAGCATATAAACGGCACTGATGACAACTCCCCAGAGCGCCAAAATGGTGGCAATCTGGACAGGACCGAGACCGTCGCCTTCGTATCCATGGAATCCCGAGAGAAAGACAAGAACCTCACCGGAGAAGTTGGCAAGACCGGGAAGCCCAATGGAAGCCATGGCCCCGAGACCGAAGAGGAAGGCCAGGCGAGGTGCCGATTTGGCCAATCCTCCGAGTTCGGCCAGTTCCACCGTGCCGGTCTTTCTCCGGATGGTGTCGGTGAGCATGAAGAGAAGAGCGATGCTGATTCCGTGAGCGAACATCAGGACGACCGCTGCCGGGATGGCGAGGGGATTGGCGTCACTGCTGCCGGCCTGAATCAGGGCGGCGAAGGCCAGGAAAATATAGCCCATGTGCATCACCGAGGAGTTGCCGAGCATCATGTCGAGACGCTTTTGGTTAATGGTGACATAGCCAACCCAGAGAATGTTGCAGAGAAGAAGGACAATGAGCCATCCGAGCCAGTCCTGCATTCCCACGGAAACCATGGGGTAAAGGCGAATGAGGCCATAAAGACCGAACTTCTTCAAAACCCCGGCGTGGAGCATCGCAACCGGCGCAGGTGCCGAGGCGTAGGCGGGAGCGGCCCAAGAGTGAAAAGGAAACAGGGAGATCAGAACTCCGAAGCCGATGATGAGGAGCGCTGCGATTCCGGTTTGTGCCTCTGGATCGATGGACGAGGCGAGAAGGTCTTTGAAGAGCCAGGTTTCCGAACCACTGGCGGCGACGAGCCAAATCAGTCCGGCCAGCAGGATGATCGATCCGAGCGCGAGATAGATGGTGATTTTCCAGGCCGCTTCCTTGCGTTCTCCGGATCCCAGCATTCCGATCATCAGGAAAGTCGGGATGAGGGCCAGTTCGTGGAAGGCGTAGAAGAAAAAGAGGTCGGTCGAAAGGAAGGCTCCAAGCGCTCCTGCTCCCATGAGGAGGATGGAGGAATACCAAAGCTTCTCACGTCCCTCGGGGCACTTGCCGGACATCACTGCGGTGAAAAGAACGAGCACGCTCAGAATCACCATGATCACACTCATGCCATCGTAAAAGCCGAGGGCAAGGTGGATGCTGGGCTTGCTGAGCACTTCGAAGGAGAGATCCCAAACGTTGGCTTTCCAACAGAAAATGCAACCCAGACCGATCACCAGATTGACGAAAGCGGCGCAGGTGGCAAAGGACTTGGCCTTGCCTCCCATCAGGATGGCAATGACAGCGAGGATAGGAATGAGAATGAGAATAAGGCTCATGAAACAAAGACCGTGAGATAGATGACAAGAAGCACACCCAATCCGAAGAGGACGGCGTAGCCTTGAAGATTGCCGGACTGGAGACGTCCGAAGATGCGGCCAATTCCTCCGGCCGCCCGGGAGAAACCACCGACGATGAGTCCGCTGATGATGAGTTCGTCGAAGAAGTGCACAAAAGCCGCAACGGTGTCCTGACCGTAGCCGACGATTTTGGCGTAGGCTTCGTCGATGTAGAACTTGTTGCGGAAGACTTTAAAGAGGCCCTTGTCGGCAAGGGGATCTTTCTCGGCGTTGGCGTAAAGTTTGTAGGCAAGTCCGAATCCGATCAAAACAGCAAGGACGGAGGCGATGAAGGCAGGTCCGAAGTGGAATCCTTCATGATGGTAGGCTGGTGCGATTGATTCGGCTACGGGCTGGAAACCGGAAACCAAGGCCAGGACGGCCAGAATGATGAGCGGAACAAACATCAAGGGACCCACTTCCTTGGCATGGCTGGCATTGTCACTTCTGCTTTTGCCAAGGAAGGCAATAAAGAAGAGGCGGAACATGTAGAAGGTCGTGAGTAAAGCGACGAAGGCGGCAATCACGAAAAGAGAGGTATTGTTCTTCAATGCGGCTTCAAGAATCTGCTCTTTCGACCAGAATCCCGATGTGATGAAGGGGAATCCGCATAGAGCCAGGGTGCCAATGCCAAAGGTCATGAAGGTGATTGGCATCGTCTTCTTGAGGCCCCCCATCTTCCAAATGTTCTGCTCATGGTGGCAGGCAAAGATGACGGCTCCGGATCCGAGGAAGAGGAGTGCCTTGAACCAAGCATGGGTGAAGAGGTGGAACATTCCCGCTTCAGGGTTAAGCAAGCCGACGGCCATCACCATGTAGCCGAGCTGGGAAAGCGTGGAGTATGCGAGGATCTTCTTGATGTCATCCTGCTGGGTCGCCATCAAGGCGGCCAAGAGGGAGGTGATTCCGCCGATCCAGGCGATGGTATTGAGTCCCCACAAAGCTTCGAGGGTTTCGGTTCCGATCGCGAAATACAGACGGGCCATCATGTAGACCCCAGCTGCAACCATGGTGGCGGCGTGAATCAGAGCAGAGACAGGCGTAGGGCCCTCCATGGCGTCTGGAAGCCACACATGAAGGGGAGCTTGGGCTGATTTACCCATCGCACCCATAAAGATGAGAAGAATCGAGACCGAAAGCATCGTTAACGAGGGAACAAGAACCTTCGGATGGGCCCCATCAAAGAACTGGCTGATTCCATCGAAGGTCATTGTGCCGGTTATTTGCCACAGCATGAGGATTCCGATCATGAAACCGAAATCGCCGATTCGGTTGGTGAGGAAGGCTTTTTTAGCGGCATCGGCAGCGGAGGCCTTTTCATACCAGTGACCAATGAGGAGGTAGGAACTTAATCCCACGAGCTCCCAGAAAATGAACATCATGATGAAGTTCGAAGCCAGCACGATGCCGGTCATTGAGAACATGAAGAGGGAGAGCCCGCAGAAGTAGCGCGCCTTGGCCGCGTCGTCCTTCATGTAGGCCAGGGAGAAGAGATGGACAAGAAAACCAACTCCGGTGACAACGAGCATCATTCCCCTGGAAAGTTGATCGAAATCCAGACCGATCTTGATTCCCTCAAAGCCTCCGATGGAGATCCAATTGAATGCGACACTCACATTTTCCTTCTGAAGGAGAAGGATGATCGCAAGAACGAGGGTGACAGCTGCGGAGGCAGTGGAAACAAGGGCGGAAACCGCTTGGTTCTTCTTCAGCCCCAAGTGAATGGTGACAGCAGAGAGGAGCGGGAGAGCCAGGAGAAGCCAGGGAACGAATGAATCCATGAGAAATCAGAAGTCAGAAAGTTAGCCACGCATCGAGGTGAGGTCCTCGACGTTGATCGTTTGGCGGGCACGGTAGAGGGCGACGATGATGGCGAGCCCCACTGCAACCTCGGCTGCGGCCACCGTAATGATGAAGAAGACAAAGACCTGACCGTTGTAGTCGGGGAGGCCGTTGTGAACGTGAAAACGGGAGAAAGCCACCAAGGTCAGGCTGGCAGCCGCGAGCATGAGCTCAAGGCACATGAAGATGACGATGATGTTTCTCCGGATGATGACGCCGGAGAGACCGATCGCAAAAAGGAGACCGGAGACAAAGAGAAATTCGTTAAGCGAAGCCATGATGACAGCGGGGCGGGAAGTTGTTAGGAGTCGGTTGGAGCTTTCGTGTGGGATCTTTTGGAAAGAACAACCACTCCGACAGTGGCGACCAGAAGGAGAGCGCCCATGAGCTGAAGGGGGAAATTGTAGCTCTTGAAGATGGTGTGCCCGATGAGATTGGTGTCAGGAAGTTTAGGGCTCTTTTCGTGAGACAGGCTCTTGTGAATGGCGGACTCCTCCGGAAACGCTGCTGCCGAAACTTTCATGGTCTCGGCGTCGATTTTGGTGAACTCAGCCTCTTCCCCTTGAAGACCCGATTGAATGACCCCGAGAATCTGGGCGAGGAGGAGAAGTGGGATTGCGACTCCGGCGAGAAGGGTGGATGATTTAAATTTCACCGGCTTCTCGTCATTGAGATCGAGGAGCATGATGATGAAGATGAAGAGCACCATGATGGCTCCGGCATAAACAAGGACCTGCACGATTCCGACGAAGTAAGCATTAAGCCCAATGAAGAGCCCGGCAAGGCCAACGAAGGAAAGAACCATGCAGAGGGCACTCGTGACCGGGTTACGAAAGGTCACCAGGAGCACGCCGCCTGAGACAGCCAGAAGGGCGAAAAGATAGAAAGCAAAGGAGGCCATGGCAGGGTTACTTAAGGTCGTTCCACTTGTTGACGAGACCCACGCGTTTTCCGCCAATTTCGTAGAGGCGTTCTTTGTCGTGGACCATTTCGCTTCGGTTGGTTCCGGTGATGACGTAGTCGGGGCGGAGATAGATGGCCTGCTCCGGGCAGACCTCCTCGCACATTCCACAGTAGATGCAGCGAATCATGTCGATATCGAATTTCTCGGGGCGTTTTTCAACTTTGGCCCACTCATTATTGGAGGGGATTTCACCGGGAGTGATTTTGATTGCCTTGGGAGGGCAGATGAATTCGCAAAGTTGACAGGAAACACAACGTTCGCGATCGAGTTCATCAGTGACCAGGGCCGGGGCGCCGCGATAGTATTCGGGCAATTGGTCATCCCATTTTTTCTCGGGATACTGCATCGTGATACCAACCCCCGAAGAATTGAGCTCGTTGGCGCCCGTTGATTTCCCCACCAAAGAGCGGAAGGCGTGGCGAAGGGTGATGATCATTCCCTTGAAAATGGCACCGAAGTATACCTTCTCCCCAACGGAGAGCTTCGGGCGTTCGACTTTGATAATGGCCATGGGGTTGAGAAAATTGAGAGGTCCGGTTTAAACGGCGGTGGCGGAGGGTTTTTGAGTGGCTCCTTTGGCGACTTTGATCAGGAGAATGGTTACCAAGATGAGAAACGCACCTCCAATTGCAACTCCACCAAGGCCAATGCTTGGGGAGGCGATGATGAGGGCCGCAAGGAAGACATTGATGAGAGCGGCTTCAAAGAAGACAATCCAACCAAGGTTCATAAGCTGGTCGTAGCGGAAACGGGGGACGGTCCAGCGAACGAGGATGAAGAAGAGAATGAAGACGGTGACCTTGGCCAGGAAGACTCCGATATGGAGAAGGCTGACCCACCACGCTCCGGTGGGAAGCATGCCATCGATTCCAAATCCGATGGACCAACCACCGAGGAACAGGGTTACGATGAGCGCTGATCCCACAACCATGGCGGCGTATTCGCCCATGAAGAAGAGGGCAAATTTCATCGAGGAATACTCGGTATGATATCCACCCACCAGCTCGGTTTCGCATTCAGGAAGATCGAACGGCATCCGGTTGGTTTCTGCAAAGATTGAGGTTGTGAAGATGACGAAGGATACGCCGATCGGAATAAGCAGAAGGAGTCTCTGAACGACAAGCGGTTCGCCCCAATATCCGGATCCGATGATAAAGCCGCCTTCGTTCCAAAGAGGGAGAAGAAGCCAGCCGTTGGCGACCTGATCTTCGACAATGTGGCCGAGATTCAATCCTCCGAAATACATGAGGACTGGAATGATCGAGAGGCCGAGTGCGATCTCGTATGAGATCATTTGGGCACAGGCACGAACACCGCCAAAGAAGGGATATTTCGAATTCGAAGCCCATCCGGCGAGGGTGATTCCGTAGACGGAAAGGGAGGCAATCGCAAAGATGAACAGGGGGCCTACGTTGAGATCGGCAATGGCCATCGGGATGATGGTGTTTCCGAATTCCATGGGGCTGCCGAAGGGGATGACCGCCATCGTTAAGAGCGCGGGAACGACGACGAGAACGGGAGCGAGCCAGAAGAAAACCTTACGGACGTAGGAGGGAGTGAAGTCTTCCTTAAAGATGAACTTGAGACCATCGGCGATAGGTTGGGTGAGGCCGCCGATTGGAAGCGCGAGGTCCTTCTTGAATCCCAGAATTGAGAGCGGAATCATGGTCCGGTTTGGGCCGACACGATCCTGAATAATGGCCGAGAAACGACGTTCAAAGATCACGCAAATACTCACGAAACTCATCGTGATCCCGATGAATACGGCGATCTTGATGGCTGCTGCGATAAGGAAAGTAGTGTCCATGAAAAGGAGGTCTTAAAGTGATTATCCTACGATGATGCCGGATTTGACGCGGGCTTTTTCCTGTTCCAGGAGTGGAATGGTGACGCCGGTCTCGGTGATTTGAACCCCGAGGTCGCCTATTGAACCAAAGGTTTGACCGTTGAAGGCTTCAACTTCGGTCACAAGCGCGTTGAGGACACCGTCCATTGATGCAGGAGGCTGATACTCCTTGTCCAACTTGGAGAGAAGAGCGGCGAGGCTTTCCCAATCGTCTCGGGCTTCTCCCGGTGCAATGACAGCTTGGTTGGAACGCTGGAGTCGGCCGGTCACGTTGACATAGGTCGCACGTTTTTCGGCAAAGCCGGTTCCGGGAAGAACAACGTGAGACTTGGCTGCCGTTGCGTTGGCGTGAGTGTGGGACGAAACGAGGTGATCGAGCTTGGAAAGGTCCTTGATCTTAAATCCGGCCTCTTCCAGCAAATTTTCCTGAAGAACAACGAGTGCCTTAATCTTTCCTGCGATCACGCCCTCCCGGATGGCATCCAGTTTTGCGCAAGGCTCGTCAGTTCCAAAAATGAGAGTGGCTCCGGTCGTGTTTGGATTCCGATCGGCGGAAACGAGTTTGCCATCGGATTCGCCCTTGCGGGGAACGATGGTAATAAGTTCGGTGCCAATGGCTTCAGCGATTTTCTTGGCGAGGTAAAGCTCCTCATTGGTCATGCGACCGGATGCGATAATGGCAACTTCGTTGGGTTGGCGCATTCCCAGCCCTTCGGCAGCTTTGGCGGTGGCTTCCAGCCAGGTTGTTTCAACGTGCTTGTCGCCCTTCTTAAGAAGAGGACGGGTGAGGCGGTCGTCGGTTTGCAGGGAGTGGAAAGCGAGGCGATGACTGTCTGGCATCCAGGCTGAATTGACATCGTCGTTCTGGCGGGGGGTGACGCGGAAGATCTCGTTTCCACGTGTCCATATCACGGTGTTGGCACCGGTTCCGCAGTTCACATCAATGCTCTTGGTCTCCTTGAGAAACCAGACCCGCATCTGGAAGCGGAAGTCGTTGGAAGTCAGGGCACCGACCGGGCAGATGTCGGCTGTGTTCAGGGAGTAGTTATTGTCGAGACGATGGTCGGGGTGAACGGTCACCGAGGTATGGGTGCCGCGCTGGGAGAAGCCGAGGACAGACTCTTCGGCAACCTCATCCATAAAGCGGATGCAGCGGCTGCACATGATACAACGTTCGTCGTCGAGGCGGATATTCTTGCCGATGTCGACGTTTTTAGGCTTCTTGATCTTGGTTTCCTTGAAGCGAGACTGGCCCCGGCCGTGCTCGACGGAAAACTCCTGAAGTTTGCATTCGCCGGCCTGGTCGCAGATTGGGCAATCGAGAGGGTGGTTGATGAGAAGGAACTCCATCACGCCTTCCCGGGTCTTTTCAACCAAATCTCCGGTCGTCCGGATCCCCATGTTTTCGCCGACAGTATTTGCGCAAGCGATGACAGGGCGGGGCATCCAGCCAATTTCCTGATACCCGTCTTCTCCATATTCAGGGGCCGCGCCGGGAGCGGGACGGGGAGGCATTCCCATCTGAACAAGACACATCCGGCAATTTCCGGGTGAAGAAAGCTTGGGGTGATAGCAGTAATGGGGGACTTCTTTCTCCGCCATTTTTGCGGCTTCAATCATCCGGGTCCCACGCGGGACTTGGATCCAATGGCCGTCGATCTGCACGTTGACCATGCCTTTTTCGGCGGCCAGATCTTTGGGAAGCTTCTTTTCAGCCGTTACGGTTTTTGCCGGGGCATCTTCGCTCATCGTGTATCGCGCTGGTTTAAAATGGGTGCACCCAAACCCACCAAAGGTCCGAAGCGGCGGCACTATGCAAGCCGATCCGCACTCCGTAAAGCGACTTTGTGAAATTTTTCACAAAGTCTGTCCAACACCCGTATGCGCAGGTTTTGTTTCCGAGGTGGAACTTCGACCGGCAGGTCATAAGAAGCGAAGTTCAAGGGCGCCACGACAGGCTCATTTTCAGGCAGATTATCAAGGTCTCCGAAAGTGCACATGTCCTGGTTTTTTGAGCCATGTGGGTGACGGGCACGAGATCTGCTGCCGAGGGTCGAATTCCAGCAAGATCTCCTGCGACCCCCATGGAACCCTCACCTTCCAGCAAAAGAATTTCGAGACTTCGCTCGCTGGTTAAATCAACCGATTTTCTCCTCAATTTTTATCGTGTCGTGTTTTCGGGACCAGAGGATCTCGGGCGGAAAGAATATCTGATGCAGCTGTTTTGAAAAAAGCGGGAGGATTCGAAGATGGGATCGTCCGGCAGTGAATCCCGGTATCAGGGCGGGGGACAAAAGCGCCCTCTTATGTAGTCCCGTTCTCATCATCCCACTCTACCGCGATACGATGAACGGGATTTTCGCTGGAGATCTCCAAAAATGAGGGAAGAAATTTAGGCCGAACTTCTTCAAGCCGGATGAGGCAGATCCCTGCAATGGCATGCCTTACCAGCTTCGGACGAAAGTAGTCCGTGAGAATGGCTTCAATACGTCGGGAGAGACCCGATAATTCAAAAGGAGCCGGCGGCGGATGATTCCTTTGATCGCGGAGATCTTCTTAACAGGAAGATCACTTCGCGACGAAATCAATGACGAAGACCTTGTCGAGAATGGGGAGAAGGACTTCGACGAAAGCCTTGTGAGCTTTGTGGGGAATGTAGGCTTCCAAGCCCGCTTTGTTCTTAAAGCTTACGATGAAGCAATGAGTGTAGCCTTGGGCGTGATTTTCAGGGCTGACATTGGTGCCCCACTCGAGATCGGTGATGGTGTCGATCTTCTTTTCGAGCGCGGCGAACTCGCTCTCGATTTTTTTGATCTGCTCCGGCTTGGCGTCGTCCTTGAACTTGAAACAGACGACGTGGCGATAGGAAGCGGCGGCTTCTTTTTTGGCGGCGGGAGTTTCTTTGTGGTGATCGGCCATGGCGAGAACAGGAACAAGGGCGGCGAGAGCGATGATGAGTTTTTTCATGGGCGGCAGTGTGGCGCGGTAAGAGTGATCTCTCTAGGAAAAAGATGAGGTCAATTTGAGGTGAATCCAATCGAGAAGATTTTCTCCCGGAAGGGGCGAAATTCAACTCTCGATTTTCCCGCCTTCTTGCTCCTGTTTGAGCTTGGGCTCGAGAAAGAAAGGCGCGAAGGGGATGAGCGAGCAGACAAAGACGAGCGCAGCCCGTTTGACGGGCCATTTACGCTTCTCCATGGTGAGATAGAGGAGGATGAGAAAGAGGGTGAAAATGACACCGTGAATCATCCCGGGAATTCGGACCGCGGTCTCGTCGCCCAGGATTCGTTTCTCATAGATCGCGAAGTAAAGGAGGATGACGAATGAGAGGCCATCGAGGAGAGAGAAGAGACGCAGAAAGCCGAGTGGAAACTGGAACATCTTATTGAGGAAAAGAGTTATGAGGGGCGCTTTTGAGTGAGCATGAATTCGTTTCCCTCGGTATCGAAGCAGAAGGCGAGGTGAACGAAGCCGTCTTCCTCCTCGGGTTCACGGACAAGATCGCCGCCGTTCTTTTTGACGAGTGCAATGCCTTCCTTGATGTCGTCACATTGAAAGCTGAGGCCGGTCCAGGTCCTTTTCCCTTCGCCACCTCCGTGGATTCCGATGGTGGAACCGCACAAGGTGACCTCGCTCCAAACCTCCATTTCGAAGGAGAGCTCGGCACCGAAGGTCTCTTGATAGAACTTTATGGCGCGGAGATGGTCGGCTGCCCAGATGGCATATTTCACTTTTAGGACCTGCATACCGGAGTGGTAACACGTTTCAGCGGGTGGACAAGAGGCACTCTTCGTGCTAACGATCCTTTTTATGAAGTTGGCGCCTTTCCCGACCCCTCGCAATCTCATCCTCCAATGGCAGGAAGGAGAGATCGAACGTGATGAGATGCAGCGCCTGATGGGCGAGCATCAAAAAGCATTACTGGATGAGGCTGATCATTTCCATTTCAACCCGATTGCGGGGTATATCGAAGGTTTGCTTAACAAGCGGGCGGCGCGACGATTAATGAGAGAGCACAGCGAGGCCGCAGTGAGGGAAATTTTCGAGGCGCTTTCATGGCTTCATGATTTCCCGCCTTCGGCTTTCCTCTGGAATGCGGATCACTGGGATGTCCCGCTGTATGCTTTTTTCCGGACGAAAACGGAACCTGTCTTTCGAGTGAGGGAACTGATGGTGAAAAGTAGTCGGGCGGTCATGCTGGTGGAACACGGTTCATCGAAGAAATCAGAGATCCGTCGCGAACGAGTCACTTTCAAGCGTCACTGGAAAGGCCAAATGGAGGTGGTGAAGCGGGAGGATATTTAAGGCCGGGGCCCGCTTTCTTTGCCAAGAGCGTCAAAGGAAAGGGCTTCGAATTTCGTAGGGAGGAGGCCGGAGCTGCTTCCAGGCGGCAGACCACGGGGGGTATTGACGCTAGATGAATGCCCGGGGAATGCCGGAATCGAAACCACCAGCCAAAGCGTTGGTGAAATCCAGCGCCCCCCGTCATTTCGCTCGATTCATCAAAATCACCTGCTGACGGCGAGCCGGAAAACTTTGGCATTTGAAAACGCGGGGAGGTCGCTAGTTTCGTCGTCAACAAGTCACATCACTATGGGAAGAGCATTTGAAATCAGAAGGGGAGCAAAGGAGAAGCGTTGGGGCAAGATGTCGCGAATTTTTCCGAAGCTGGCGAAGAGTATCACGATGGCCGCAAAGGATGGTGGGCCGGATCCTGATTCCAACGCGACATTAAGAACGGCCATTCTCAATGCAAAGGCGGAGAACATGCCCAAGGATAACATTGAGAAAGCGATCAAGCGGGCCGCAGGGAAGGATCTCGCTGACATTGCCCAGATCAACTATGAGGGCAAAGGACCACACGGGAGTCTTTTCTACGTCGAGTGCGCGACGGAAAACACCAACCGCTCGGTGACCAATGTCCGGACTATTTTCAACAAGACGGGCGGGGAGATGGTGAATTCCGGTGCGCTTGAATTCATGTTCGACCGCAAAAGTGTCGTCGAGTTCAACCCCGAGGGCGTGAATCTCGAAGAACTCGAGCTGGAGTTGATGGACGCGGGCCTGGAGGAGATGGAAGTGGAGGGTGATATGGGCCTCGTTTACGGAGAATACACGTCCTTCGGCAATCTCACCTCGGTCTTTGAAAAGTTGGGAGTCGAAGTGACCAAGGCGAGTTTGGAACGTATTGCCAACAATCCCCAGCAGTATACCGGGGAACAACTTGTTGAAATCGACGCATTGATTGATAAGCTCGAAGATGATGAAGACGTTCAAGCAGTCTTCACGAATGTTGATCGATAACCCTTTAAAACGATGAAACTTCTTCTTTTACTCGCCTATTTTCTCTTCGGTATAAGCGCCCGGAATGTTGAGATGTTAGCGCCGCCTCCCCAGCCCGTGCCTCAACTGCAAGTGGTGCCGCGAGAAGTGCGGCCCGCTGAGAAAAAGCGAAAGGTTGAGATCGAGATCGATGGTGAGGGGCAGGTGAGTGCGGTCTCAGGAAATAAAAAGCTGGCTGCTTTTGATCCAGGCAAGGCTGCGGAAGCGAAAGTCCTCGACGAATGGCTCACCGGACTGAAGGGAGATGTGCCACCCATCGTGGCGATCAAGGTGCATGGGGAATCACCCCGGAAGACAATCATCAGTCTCTTAAACGTCCTGACCAAACAAGAGGTGACAGCGATCACCTTTACTGATTTCCCGGAGGAGTAATCCAGGCATTTTGCTTGTCTTTGGTAAGCATGGCCTACTTTCCTCCGAAGAAACCCATCATCTGAAGGACATCAAGAAGCCAGTAGGCGAAAAAGCTGAGATGGAGGAGGGCGAAAAACTTGGCTCCGAGTTCGATGTGCTTGAGAGTGAGCATACCGGGAAGATGCAAATGACAGGGGTTTTGGTCAAGAATTCTATCGCTTTTCAAGATGGAGTTTTAAAATGCGACTGACTTCCCTGATGGTTTCGGGATGACCGACGAGACTGTGTCCGGCGGGAATGATTTTTTCGCTCTTGGCCCCATCGAGGTGGGATGACCAATAAGGGACGATCCCATCGCTACTTTTCTTACCGTCGCCCTTCCCGCGGTCACCGATGACGGAGTGGTAGGTCAGACCAGGGCGGTAGGGAGAATTGGCGAGGGCGCGATAAGGACGATATTTTGGCGACAGGGTTCCGATAGAGGTGAGGGGAGGCCTCGTTTGCCCGCCTTGCTGGATGGCCTTTGAGATTTCGTCCAGAGTCGCGGTGGCAAGATCGATGGTGAGGGTCTTGGGAAGCCGGATGATCGAGCTGATCCAGGTGACGAGTTGTCGATCTGCCATTGGAGAGCCCTGGTGCGGAGCGGCCATGAAAACTGCGCGGGAGGGAGATTCCAGAGGTTTGTAGAGCCGAACGCTTTCGATGGCACGGCGGGTCGAGCCGGAGACCTGGAGTTTTTTGAGGGGAGTCCGGTAGGAGGCTTTGTAAAAACGATCTTCCGGATCCACCAGGGAGGCGCGGGAAATGACCCCACCCATGGAATGGCCCACGACAACCATCTTGTTCCAATTGGTGAGCGAGCCTTTTTTCGAGGCGTAGTCTCGGGCGCGGCGAAGTTGGCGGCGGAACTCGGCCGCGTTATAGGGCCAGGCAATACCGGTGGGATAGCTGAAGAAAAGGACCTGATATTTTTCGCGGAACCACTTTTCCCCGATCAGGTCGTTATAGAGGGCCTTGTAGGTTCCGGGACTTGAGTTGAGACCGTGCACAAAGACAACGGGGATTTTTTCCCCGGAATAGGGTGTTGCAAAAAAAAGTCCGGCGTGGTCGGTGAAACGAGTTGGGAGGAAGAGCTTGAGGAAGTCAACGTCATCGAGATCACTCATCTGCCAGTAGAGCGCGACGGGAGCCGACCAGTCAACGGCGAGGGCTTCGCTGCGTCGTCCGATTTTGATCTCCGGAACACGTCCCCCATAGAGGAACCGCCAGGTCGGAGTGGCGGTGGAGAAATCGAGAATGGCGGTGAGGTTGAGAGGAATACCGGTGGGGGGCGCGAATTCAAATCGTCGTTTTTCAAGAGCCGGGTTGGTTTTCCAACCAACCAGAGGAACCCCGATCCCGGGATCGGCATGGCGTTGCCCGACTCCTTTAAGAGAGACCTGCGAGGAGGGGACGAGAGCATCGAGGTCTTCAAGTTTCAGTCCGGTTCCCAAGGTGTGGGACCGGTCGAGAACGGTCCCCATTTTTGTGGCCTTGCCTTCCCAGTCCCTCACTCCACAGCGAAGTTGGTCGAAGAGTTTGGAAACCGCCCCGTTATACTTGGAGCGGGCTTGAGACGACGGTTTACGGCTCAACTCCTGCCAAGCCAAGCGAGCTTCACCGATGAGAGTTGAAGAAGGAACACGGGATTCCCTGGGGAGGCTCCAACACCGGGGCGGGGAAGGAGTGCCACACTGACAGAGGAGGATAAGAAAGGGAATGAGAGGAAGCCATTTCACAATAGGCGTGATATAGCGAAAGTGGGTGGGTAGGGAAAGGCTGCTTGAGTCCTTTACGAATCTGGCAAAGAACGGGCGCGTGATTGATAGCACCACCGGCTGGATTCTTGTTTGCCTCGCCGCACTTTGCGTGGGACTGGGTAAGGCCGGGTTTTCGGGCCTGGGGCTGATCGCGGTTTTCATAATGGCGGAGCTTTTTGGGAAGGCTTCCGTCGGAATTCTCCTCCCGATGTTAATCGTGGCGGATGTGAGCGTGTATCCGATGTTCCGGAAGTACGCCTCGTGGGGGCCGGTCTGGCGGCTGCTTCCACCGGCCCTGGTGGGAATGGTGGTTGGATTATTCCTGCTCGACTGGATGCCGGAAGAATGGGCGAAGCCTGTCATCGGGACCTTGATCCTGATGATGGTGGCTTTGCAGCTTCTGAGGAAATTTGCGCCGGAGTTTTTCAATCGCCTGGCCCATTCAGGAGGATTTGGGGTGGCGGCGGGAAGTTTTGCGGGAATCGCCACCACGATTGCCAATGCGGCGGGACCCGTTTTTCAACTCTACTTTCTTGCGAAGCGATTGCCCAAGATGGAGTTGATTGGAATCGGAGCGCGCTTTTTTCTCCTGATCAACCTCATCAAACTTCCCTTCATGGGCGGACTGAACTTCACAACCCCCGGGAGTTTGCTGTTGAATCTCAAACTGATTCCGATGATTCTCCTGGGAATCTTTTTCGGACGCCACCTCCTCCAACTTATTTCACAGCGGGTCTTTGAATGGATGATTGTGGGGTTCGCGATCCTGGCAGGGGGCCGCTTGCTTTTGGCAGGTTAACGAAAACCTCCGCTCCCGGTGAGTTGCTGGAGGCGTTGATAGTTTTGATAGGCCAGATATCCAAAAAGAAGGGCCACCCACCAGTCTTTGAAAACCATCCAGCCGACGATGGCAACAATCGCTCCGGTGGCCACTCCAACTTGATAGACTTTCCTTTGGGAGGTCTCCACCGCGGCGTAAATTTGCCCACCGTCGAGGGGATAGACCGGAAGGAGGTTCACCAAACTCCACCAAAAATTAATGAAGACGAGTGCGTGCAGAAGCTCCTCGGTGACCCCGTTCATCGACTTAAAGGCGGCATAGGTCCCTGAATCAACCACGTGATCGCCCGGGTAAATAAAGTAGGAAATGATTCCAGCTCCGGGGCGGACGCCATAGACCAGGCAACAGATTAAAGCGACGACACCGAAGAAGGCCAGGCCCGCCAATGGCCCCGCCCAGGTCACCCGGAAGCTCTCTTTGCGGGTCAGATTTGTATTTGGATAGGCCAGCCCGCCCATTCCCCAGAGTTTCACCGAGGGATTCACCTTGGTGAGTTTACGACTGGTGAGGGCATGGCCGAATTCATGAACGAGAATGGAGACAAAGAGAACGATTATCCAGAGGATGACACTGATCAGGCTGTCCCGTCCGTTAATATCGAATCCGCCGCCCAAGACAAATCCGATCGCCCAAAACCAAGGCTCCACACGGACAGGGATATTGAAGAGTTTGAAGTCAAGCACGTTGTGAATCTATGGCGGCACGTCCGACAGGCAACCAAAAGCAGACCCAACTTATCGATAAGGTAAGGATTGCCCGAATCCGTGGGTTCTGGTAACGCCTGCAGCCTCATGACGACCGAAAGGCTGAAGGAAGTTCGCGTATTTGCCCCCGCAACGGTGGCAAACGTGGCGTGTGGATACGATGTTCTGGGATTTGCGATCGACGCCCCGGGCGACGAGATCGTGGCCCGGCACTCCGATGAGCCCGGGCTTCGCATCACCAAAATTACCGGAGATGATGGGAAACTTCCCATTGAGGCTGAAAAAAACACCGCCGGCGTGGCCGCACTCGACCTCCTGAAACATCTGGGAATGCTGGACCTCGGGATCGAGTTGGAGATCCACAAAAAGATGCCCTTTGGAAGTGGTCTCGGCTCCAGTGCCGCGAGCGCGGTGGCCGGAGCTTATGCCGTCAACAAGCTGATTGGTGAGCCGCTGACCAAGAAACAGCTCCTTCCCTTCGCGATGACGGGTGAAGCGAGTGCGGACGGGGCGTGGCACGCGGATAACGTGGGGCCCTGCCTCCTCGGTGGAATCGTATTCATCCGCGATAATCAGGAACTGGATATTGCTCAACTCCCGGTTCCCAAAGATCTTTGGGCGGCAGTGGTGCATCCGGACATTGAAATCCTCACCAAGGTCGCTCGAGGCATTCTTCCGACCGAGGTTCCTCTGGCGAACGTCACTCAACAAATTGGCAACCTTGGAGGGCTGATCTGCGGATTGATCCAGGAGGATTACGGGATGATCAGTCGTTCGGTTCACGACGTCATCGCCGAGCCCAGACGTCAAAAATTGATCCCCGAATTCTATCAAGCCAAACGCGCTGCGATGGCAGCGGGAGCCCTTGGTTTCAGTATCTCGGGAGCCGGACCGAGTGTCTTTGGCCTTTGTGAAGGAGAGGAGTCGGCAAAGAAGGTGGGCAAAGCGATCTCGGACGTCTTTTCGAAAGTCGACCTCGGGAACCAGCTTTACATTTCCAAAGTGAACCAAACCGGTGTGAAAGTGATCCGCTAATTCCCCCATGTCCCAACGATTCTACAGCACGAAAAGCCCCGATCAATTTGTTGATATTAAAGAGGCGGTCCTCCGTTCGCTTCCGGCAGACAATGGTCTCTATATGCCGGAGAGCATCGAAAGATTGGGTCACGGATTTTGGGAGAGTTGGCGGGATCTGTCACTCGCTGATATCGGAGTTCACGTCGCCAAAGCGATCTTCCGTGACAGCATCCCTGCGGATGAACTTGAGAAGATCACGCGTGAATCGGCAAACTTTCCGGCACCGTTGGTCACCGTAAAAGAGAAGGCACATGTTCTGGAGCTTTTCCACGGACCAACGTTGGCATTCAAGGATTTCGGAGCACGTTTCATGGCCAGATTGATGGGCTGGCTCACCCGGGACGACGATGGTTTGCTCACCGTTTTGGTCGCCACCAGTGGAGATACCGGAGGAGCCGTCGCGAGTGCGTTCCACGGAATTCCTGGAACACGGGTGATCATTCTTTACCCCAAAGGAAAAGTCAGTGGCCTGCAGGAAAAGCAACTGACCACTCTGGGAGGAAATATCACCGCACTTGAGATCACGGGAACCTTTGACGATTGCCAGCGTCTTGTGAAATCGGCCTTCTTGAAGCGGGAGATGTCAGAGAATCTCAACCTCACCTCAGCCAACTCGATCAATATCTCACGTTTGGTTCCGCAAAGTTTTTACTACTTCGAGGCGGCCAAAAACCTGCCTGAAGGAGTGAAGCCCACTTTCGTGATTCCGAGTGGTAACTTCGGCAACCTGACCGCTGGGTTGCTTGCTGAAAAACTGGGGCTTGAGGTGGAACACTTTGTGGCCGCCACAAATCGAAACGATGTCGTCCCCGAATATTTGCGCGAGGGAGAATATCGTCCACGTCCCAGCGTGGCGACCATCTCAAATGCGATGGATGTGGGAGCGCCGAGTAACTTCGCCCGCCTGGAAGAGATCTTTGGTTATGAATGGGAAGCGATGAAGGCCCGGGTGGCGGGCTACGCCTATGGAGATAAAATCACCCGTGAAACGATTCGGCGAATTAAGAGCGAGACAGATTACACCCTGGAGCCGCATGGCGCGATTGGATGGCTCGCTGCCGAAGCTTGGCGGGAGAGCCATCCCGAAGCTCATACCGTGGTTTTGGAAACCGCCCATCCCTCCAAGTTCCTCGATGTGATGGAAGAAGAACTCGGGGCAGGGGAAGTGGAGATTCCCGGGCGCCTCGCCTGCCTTGCTGATCGTCAGAAATCTGCGATTCAGATGGGGACAAAAGAGGGAGAATTTCACGATTGGCTCAGCAGCATCCGTGAATAGCCTGGCGCATTTGCCGTAGTTCGTATCCCACAATTTTCTTCTTTGGCTTGCTTTTGAAATCCCCGGGAAAGGAAAAACGCCACTCGGATTTCTCCGGGCGGCGTTTTGAAAATGAAAGCGGTGTTTCTTAACCTTCGTAGGATCCTTCCACGCGGGCCGCGACATCGCGATAGCCGTAGTCGATCTCGTAGATCTGCTTGAAGCACTCGAGAGCTTCGTCCTTCTTCTCGGCTTTGGTGTAGATGACTCCCAGTTCGTAAAGGATTTCTTTCTTGGTGTTATCCATCTGGGTCAACTCGGCGTTGGCATCCTTAAGCTGCTTGATGGAAAGGTCCGTCATGCCCTTGGCATCGAAAGTCCGTCCGAGAAGCAGCAGAACCTTTGTGCGAATGTGAGGGTTACGGGTGGCCTGCTGAAGGTGGGGAATGGCTTCGCTGTAATCGCCGGAATCGTAGAAAGCCTGACCGAGGTCGTAGCGCATCTTTGGATCCGTGGGGTTTTGCTCGACACGCTGTTTGCATTCCTGAAGTCGCTCGGCAACGCGGTCTTGTTGAATTTCCTTCAACTGGGCTTGAAGTTCGGCGTTATCCGGGTCGGCAGCAGCCGAGGCTTCGATATCTTTGATGTATTGGTCCGCAGCAAGGTCCTTGATTTCATTGGCCTTGTTCCGAAGTGCAACATCGCCGGCCGAAAGTTCGTGAGCCCAGCTGTAAAACTGATGTGACGTTGTCCAATCTTCCAGCTGCTCGTATGTCAGAGCAAGTTGCTTGACGACAGCGAGGTTATTGGGATCGGCTTCATACTTTGCGCCCAATTCTCCGGCGCGCTCTTCAAGTTGTTCTTTGGTCAGTGCTGTGCGGGACGCTTTTTCAAGCTCAGCCGCTTCGTCACCCTTGACCATGTCCTGGAAGCTGGAGTTTTCGGACATGCGGTTCTGCTGCATGGAAGCTTTTGCGGAACAATCCTTCTCACCTTTAACCGCATCTCCGTCGCCGGCATCCTGCTTCACGATATCACGATAAACAACGGAAGCTTCGGCGTGCATGTCACGTGCGACATAAAAATTGGCAAGCTTGTGTGCGACCTTGGTATTTTCAGGATTCCCCTTGCGGGCGGTTTCGAGCGCGAAAGCGGCGGTGTCGAGCAGGCTCATGCGCAGGGCAATCTCATGCAACGTTTCATTGATGCCTGAGTTAAAAGGGTCTTTCTCAAGCTCCTTCTCGATGGCAACAAGAGCACCGGTCGGATCTTTCTTGGCCTGGCGGCCGATGCCACCACTTCCGCCTCCAAAAAGGCCTTTTTTGGAAGATCCCGGAGAAGCCCCGGTTTCCATGATCTCTGCTTGGCGGAGAAGCTTCCGGGCATTCAAAAACCCGGGTTCTTCCTTGAGGATGGCCTGAAGAAATTTGATGGCGTAGCCCTGGTTGTTTCTTTCGACACTGGCTTTGGCGTTTTTCCAGTGATCCTTAAGTGCCGCAGGCAACTCAGCCTCGGTGATTTCGCGAACTTCTTTGACGTCTGACATGGTGTGTTTGTTTGTGGTGTCTCGAACTGTTTGTTTCAGTAATCAAGCGACAAAATCGGGGCTTGGCAAGCACCCAAGATCGCCCCTTTAAATTCCCGAGCAGGAAAGGCTCTGATCCATGGCTTCGGCGGGGTTTTCGGAAGGACTGGTGCCCACCACAATTGCGGGCACTCCGGCTACCGTTTTATGAGGGGCCACGTCATCCAAAACCACGCTTCCCGCGCCGATCTTGGCTCCTTTGCCAATCTCAACGGGGCCCAAAATCTTTGAGCCCGCTCCGATCATGACTCCGGAGCGGACAATGGGGTGTCGGTTTCCGGAGGTTTTCCCGGTTCCGCCGAGAGTGACCTCATGCAGGATGGAAACATTGTCCTCCACAATGGAGGTTTCACCAATGACGACACTGGTGGCGTGATCAAGGAAAATACCGCAGCCCAAACGCGCGGCAGGGTGGATATCCACCCCGAACACTTCCGAAGCGAGGCTTTGAAAATAATAGGCGAGATCGTGACGGTCATTTTTCCACATCTGATGCCCGAGACGGTAGGTTGCGATCGCCATAAAGCCCTTATAATAAAGGAGGGGTTGCATCAGGGAGTGGCAGGCGGGATCACGTTCATTGATGGCAATGAGATCGGAGGCCATGCTTTCCACCAGTTCCGGATGCTCTATGAGGATTTCCTGGAGGAGGGGGAGAAGCTCGTCACGGGTCATGTCCTCGCGGGCCAGTTTCCGGGAAAGACGGGCCGCCACCGAACAGGCAAGGGACTTTCGAGAGATGAAAATATCCTTCATCAACGTAGCGAGCCGATGCTCATTTCCCATCACCTGAATAGCTTCCTGGCGAATGGCCAGCCAAACCTCGTCGAGACGAGGTTTCCCCTGCGCACACAAGAGGGAATTCTCGGTGCTGGCGTTTTTAGTAGCGGTATGATCTCCTTTCATCAGTGAGGATTTCTCAAAAGTTGGATTACGCAAGTCGGGCGATGGTGCATTTGGCACGAAAACACGACGGGCAATCAGTGGTGCGGGCGGACGATATTGCAGAGAGCGAGACGATACCACCCAGTTTTTTGGCTCAAATTCTTCACGAACTGAAACGAACCGGTCTCGTGACCAGTCGACGCGGAAAAACCGGAGGCTGGAAGCTGACCCAGGCTCCCGCTGAAATTAGCCTTTTGACGGTCGTGGAGGCCTTGGAGCCCGAGGCTTTGGGGCAGCTTTCAAATGCAACAGGTGAATCGGGCGAAGCCGTCAGCAGACTCTGGGAGAGTGTTCGTGAGAGCAGTCGCCAAATATTGTCGGAGAGCAGTCTGGAAACGCTGGCTGCGAGCGCCGAGCCGATGTTTTACATTTAATGTTTTCACTCTGCGTCTTCGATGAGGTCGGGGTAGGCCGCATTGGCCTCTTCACGACTCAGGTCATAAATTTCGGCGCTTGTCGGTAAGGTGAGAGCCTTTTCAGCGAGTTTTCGGCACTTTTCGAACTCCAGTGAGAGGAGAGCTTTTCGAACCGGGGCAAGTTCGCGGGGGCCGACTGACAACTCGTCGATCCCAAGTCCAACCAAAAGGGGAGTCATGCTAAGATCTGCGGCCAGTTCTCCACAGACCCCGGTCCAAATCCCCGCCCGTTCGGCAGCGTCGGTGGTCATTTTGATGAGACGAATGACCGAGGGATGGGACGAACGATAGAGTTTGGCCACCCGATTATTGATTCGATCAACAGCCAGAGTATATTGAATAAGATCATTTGTGCCGATCGAGAAAAAGTCCACTTCTTTGGCGATCTCATCCGCAACGAGAACGGCCGATGGGATCTCGATCATCGCTCCTATTTGAAGGTCGCGGTCGAAAGGCGTTCCCGCTTCTTCCAGTTCGCTCATGCACTCCTGAACCAAGGCCTGGCAGGCCCGGATCTCACTCACTCCGGAAATAAAGGGGAACATCATTCCAACTTTTCCGTGAGCACTCGCGCGTATGATCGAGCGCAGTTGTTCTTTGAAAAAATCAGTCCGGTCCAGGGAGACGCGAATCCCTCTCCAACCAAGGAAAGGATTGGGCTCGGGTTCGGTGAGAGGTTCGGCCGAAAGCTTGTCGCCACCGGAATCCAAGGTCCGGATGATCGAAATGTGAGGGCTCGTCCTTTTGGCAAGCTCGGTGTAAGTCGCGGTTTGATCTTCTTCGGTCGGCATTTCCCCGGCTTCGAGAAGAAAAAATTCGGTCCGGAAAAGTCCCACACCTTCCGCCCGATTATTATGGACCAGATCGAGTTCGTGGATGAATTCAATATTGGCCGATAAAGTGATGTGGCGCCCGTCAAGGGTTGTGCTTTCCTGGTCCCGAAGCTCCTCCAGGGCCTTCCGCGCCTCTTGCTTCCTGGTGGCCAGAGATCGGTAATAGTCGGTCGTCTTCCCGGAAGGATAAACGATAAACTTACCGGTATATCCATCGAGGATTGCAGGGGCCAAAGTTCTGGTTTCAAGGACCGCATTTCCCAAGCCCACAATCGCGGGGATGCCAAGCGCCCGCGCAAGAATGGCGGTGTGGGAATTGACACTTCCAGCTTCGGTGACAAACCCAAGAAGCTTGCTTCGATCCATCGAGGCTGTGTCCGATGGAGTCAGATCGTAGGCAACGAGCAGGTGCTGATGATCAGGGACAATCGCATCAACGTCGGCCTGAAAGTTCCGGAGGACCCGCTGGGAGACATCCTCGATATCAATCGTTCTCTCCCGAAGGTAGGGGTCCACGATCCGGCGCATGGCCTCCAAAAAGGTCTGCATGACGGCGTAGAAACAAAATTCGGCGTTCTGTTTCCGGCTCTCGATTGCCTGTTCGACTTTTCGCTGCAGGCTCGGGTCGTCCAAAACCATCCCGTGAGCTTCAAAGACGAGTCCTTCGTCGCCATCCGCAATCTCGTCGATGCGATCCTTCAGCTCGGTGAGTTGAAGTCTGGTTTTGTTGAAGGCGGCTTCCAGGCGAATTTTTTCATAGGGAATTCCGGCTTCCGAAATTGCGTAGACATCCGGAGCTGAAAATCCCCGGGCCGATACGTGGACCGGCCCGAAGGCGATTCCACGGGACACCGGAGAACCGTGAAATACTCTTTCTTCTGGAGGAGTCTTCGCCATTGAACAGTAGGGAGCATGACGGGGGGAAACCCGCGGACAACCTTGCGCAGGGTTGTCGTTCAGAGGATCAGGCCGAAGCAACTTCTTCAAAGTTCCTTTCAATCAGTTCTCCAAGAGCCACCAAAGCCTCGTCGGCCTGTTCGCCCTCGGTCGCCACGGAGATCACCGATCCGTGTCCAGCCGCCAACATCATCAATCCTAGAATACTTTTTCCATCAACTTCGTCGTCGTCTTTTTCCACGCGAATTTCACACGGGAAAGTGTTCGCGATCTTTACAAATTGCGCCGCCGGGCGGGCGTGAATTCCGAGTTGGTTGGTGATAGTGAAGTCTTTTTGTGGCATGGAAGGAAATTTGATGTGTGGTTCGAATTGTGAGGGCTGAAGAAAGAGGCGAAAAGACAAATATTCGCGAGAAGAAGGTGAACTCATCTCACAGAGGATGAATTACACAATGTTGCAGGAGCGAAAACACTGGAGGAACGGGAAAGCAAATGTTTAAAAATCCCGCTCAAGGAAATGGAGCTACGCAGTGATTCGAACGTTTCTCATATTTTGCATCGTGGCTTTGAACTGCGCTCTATGGTTCCGGCCCCGCAACCTTCGGATATCGAAAAAATACTCCCCAGCTACAATCTTAAGGCTGATCAGGAAGGCTAAATCCTTGCGATTCTGGAAGCTCCAAAGCGTCAGGAATAGAGGAGTTATTCACATTCACAGCTCCACATTACCCTTGCCCGATGGGGCAGGGTGCCTTAGCCATCGGTCGGGCTGAACCAGCCCACAAACACACAAAACTTTATGGCGATTTCACGCGCGCTCCTGTCGGTTTCCGATAAATCCGGATTGGTAGATTTTGCAAAGTCCCTTCATGAGGACTACGGCGTCGAGCTTCTCTCGACTGGCGGAACGGCCAAAGCCCTCCGCGACGCCGGACTCCCGGTCGTTGATGTGGCGGAATATACGGGTGCTCCAGAGCTTTTCGAGGGGCGATTGAAAACCCTCCACCCAAAGGTGCACGGAGGACTTCTGCAGCGTCGCGATTCCGACGAGCACGTCGCCCAGGGGGAAAAGCACAACATTCCCACGATCGATCTCGTTGTCGTCAATCTCTACCCCTTTGAACAAACGATCGAAAAGGAAGGGGTCACTTTGCAGGAAGCGATCGAGAATATCGATATCGGGGGGCCATCGATGCTCCGCAGCGCTTCTAAAAACTACTCGGCGGTGACCGTCCTCACGGATCCCGCCGATTATGCCCGCGTTCTTGAAGAAATGTCCGAGCATGAGGGAGACACTTCTCTCCGTCTTCGCGAGGAACTGGCGATCAAGGTTTTCCGCCGCACCTCGGAATACGACGGTGCAATTTCCAACTTCCTGGGTCAGTGCGACCAAGGCACTGCGTGCAGCTTCTCAGTCCACCTGCCACTCGCAAGCGACCTCCGCTATGGCGACAACCCGCACCAAAAGGCCCGTCTCTACGGAAATTTTTCCGAATGCTTCGCCCAGCTTCAGGGAAAAGAACTCAGCTACACCAATATCCTGGATATCGAAGCTGCCGCTGACCTGATTCTCGATTTCAAACGCTCTACTGTGGGCATCCTCAAGCACACCAATCCATGCGGCGTTGGTCAGGATGAAGATCTTCGTGTGGCCTGGCAGAAGGCTTTCGAAACCGATCGCGCCGCTCCTTTCGGAGGTGTCATTGTCTGCAATCGTCCCATCAACGAAGAGCTTGCGCGCGTCATTTCCGGGATCTTCACCGATGTCATCATCGCTCCCGACTACGAACCGGAGGCCCGGGCCATTCTCCAGAAGAAGAAGAATCTTCGTCTGATGAAAATGAAGCCCGGCTATGAAAAATACCGAAAAGACCCCGTGGTGCGTCCTGCTCCCGGCGGCCTGATGGTCATGGACAAGGATCACACCGTGATGGGGCTCGAAGATCTCGAATCCAAAGTCGTCACCAAGCGACCTCCGACCGAAGCTGAAATGACTGCCATGCGCTTCGGTTGGCGCGTCGTGAAGCACGTAAAATCCAATGCCATTGTCTTTAGCTCTTCGGACCGCACTCTGGGAATCGGAGCCGGCCAGATGAGCCGGGTTGACTCCTCACGGATTGCCGTTTGGAAAGCAGAAGAAGCCGGCCTTTCACTGAAAGGGAGCATTATCGCTTCTGATGCTCTTTTCCCGTTCGCAGACGGCCTTGATGCGGCCATCCAGGCCGGCGCCACCGCATGCATCCAGCCGGGAGGATCAATTCGCGACGAAGAAGTCATCGCCGCCGCTGACGCCGCCGGCATCGCAATGGTCTTCACCGGACACCGTCACTTTAAGCATTAGAAACCATGTCGCTACTCCTTGGAGTCAACATCGATCACGTCGCCACGCTTCGACAGGCCCGCTACGCGCTCAATCCGGATGCTCCCATATTGGAGCCGTCTGTCTTGGAGGCGGCTCGGGAAGCTCAGGCAGGGGGAGCTGATTCAATCACGGTTCACGTTCGTGAGGATCGACGTCACATGCAGGATCATGATGCCCGACTCATTCGAAGGGAGATTGATTTACCGCTCAATCTGGAACTTGCGAACACTCCCGAAATGATCGCTTTCGCCTGTGATTTAAAACCGGACTTCGCCTGCCTTGTTCCCGAGAAACGGGAAGAAGTCACGACCGAAGGTGGATTGGACGTAGTGGGACACTTTGACTCACTTAAAGAGTCCATCCCGAAACTTCAAAACGCCGGAATCAAGGTGAGTCTGTTTATTGATCCCGAAACGGATCAAATCCAAGCAGCCTCGGATTTAGGCGCCGAAATGATCGAATTACACACCGGAAAATTTGCCCTTACGACCGGAAATGAGCATCTCGCAGAGTTGGAAAGACTCAAAGTCGGCGCAGACTTCGGGAATCAGATCGGCATCCAAGTTAATGCGGGTCATGGCATTCATTTAGAAAACCTTAAGGGTATATTTTCTGTAAAAAACTTAATCGAGCTGAACATCGGCCATACCCTCATTTCCCGTAGTATTTTCATTGGTCTCAGATCGGCCGTTGCTGAAATGAGAAGTGCCATGAATCACTATCAGACGAGCTGACTCATGAATCTCATCGGCATTGGAATCGACGTGGTGGAGGTCTCGCGAATCAAATCATCGCTCGATGAATTCGGAGAACAATTCCTCACAAGGATCTTCACCGAGGCCGAACAGGAATATTGCCGGAAGCAAAAAAGACCCGAATTGCATCTTGCCGCAAGATTTGCAGCGAAGGAAGCAATCGCCAAGGCCTTTGGAACCGGAATCGGTAAGGAGGTCGGCTGGCTCGATATGGAGATCAATCGACGACCATCCGGAGAACCGGAGGTTCGCCTCAGCGGAGCGGCCGCCGATTTCGCGGTGGCACGGGGAGTCAGGCAAGTCATGGTCAGCCTGACTCATGCCAAACACTATGCGGCCGCAAATGCCGTGATCATGGGGGATTCAGCGGAGTAACCCACTCTGGATCAGTCCCATTACCAATTCCGCATTACATATATTGTGTGAAGTTAGTTGCGGGGTAGCCCCACAGCCGGCCATTCAACGGGATCACAATGAATGAGTCCTTGCGCATGCCAGACCGGCAAGCCAGTTTTCGGGCGTGGCTGAGCAACTGTCGGAAATACTCGAAAGAGCCGAAGAAGCGATTGAACGGCGGGACGAAAAGCTCGTCCGAGAATTGTGCGAGGATTTGCACCATGCCGATCTCGCGGAACTCTATGAGGATATCGAGCCCGAGGAACGGGTCTTTCTCATCAGGCTCCTTGGCGTTGAAAAATTTTCCGATGTTCTCGCCGAGCTTCCCGACACCCTGATTGAGGAGACGCTCGATTCATTCCAGCCCGATCAGCAACGCGAGATCCTGGATTCTCTTCCGGACGATGACCGGGTCGACATCCTCCAGGACGTCAGTGATTCCAAACGCCGGGATTATCTCGAGCTTCTGGATGAGGAAACCCGGAAGGACACCCGCACTCTTTTAAGATACGGCGAAGAAACCGCTGGTGGCCGTATGACCACCCAGATTGGTAAGATTCTTGCCAAAATGACGGTCAAGGAGGCCATTGACCATCTCCGCGGAGAGCTGGATTCCACCGGCACCCTTGCTCGAATTTTTGTAGTCGATGAGGAGAACAAACTCATCGGCAAGATTCGGCTCCGGGATTTGGCCTTTAATGCTTGGGACGTCGCAGTGCAGGACCTCGTTCAAGATATTGACCACTCTATTCTCGCGACTGCCGACCAGGAAGATGCCGCGAAGATGATTTCGCGCTATGACATGCTCATTTTGCCCATTGTTGACGAATCGAACCGTCTTCTGGGTGTCATTACCGCAGACGACGCTTTCGAGATTCTCGAAGAGGAATCCACCGAGGATATTGAGAAAGGAGCCGGTATCTCCGGAGATCAATCCGAAGAAACCTATCTCAACACCTCTGTCGCATCTCACTTCAAACGCCGCTGCGGTTGGCTCGTCATTCTGGCGTTTCTCGCGATTCTTTCGGGTTTTGTCATGATGCGATTTGAGCACACCCTGATGGAGGTTTATCTCTTGTCGCTCTTTTTACCAATGGTCGTAGCGGCTGGTGGTAACACAGGTGGACAAGCCTCGACCATGGTCATCCGGGCCATGGCGCTTGGAGAGCTCGATCCGGAGGACACACGGCGGGTCGCCTGGAAGGAAATGCGTCTTGGGCTTCTTTTGGGGGCTCTTTTGGCCGTTATTATCGGGATTTTCGCTGTTTTCGCCCCTCCCGCCCTCCAATTCACGCTTCCAGATGAGGTTAACTTCACACAATTCGGCGTTACGGTTGCAATCGCCCTTGGTGCCCAGGTTGCCACCTCAACCCTAATTGGTGCACTTTTACCCATCGGTGCCCGCGCCATCAAGATGGATCCGGCCGTCATCGCGGCTCCTGCCATCACAACAATTGTAGATGTTTCAGGAATGGTGATTTATTTCACCGTCGCGCGCAGTATTCTAGGCGTATGAGATTTCCAATTCTTCTCGCAACCCTGACATCTGCCGTTTTCGCCCACGAGGGACACAACCATAATCCCGCTGCCGACGAAATGAATCAGGCCGCCAAGGTCTTCCTCGCCAGTCTTGACGAACCCCAGAGCAAAGCCGCCAAATTTGAATTCAAAAACAAAGAACGTGAGAACTGGCACTTTGTTCCCATGGATCGGGAAGGTGTCCGCTTTGATGCGCTCAAGCCTCACCAACAGCATCTTGCTTTCGGTCTTCTGGGAACCGGCCTCACTCAAAAAGGGCTCTTAACCGCCACCCAGATCATGACGCTCGAGGAAATCCTCAGAAGCCGCGGTGGTGATCCCAAGGTCCGGAATACTGAAAAATACAACATCGCCATCTTCGGCGATCCTTCCCCTACCAAGCCCTGGGGATGGCGTTTTGAAGGACATCACCT
>ERZ887942.579-NODE-579-length-29417-cov-50.821811_pt1 | contig 29417 bp, 17 predicted proteins | sample MGYA00521099_ERZ887942 | MGnify/ENA primary metagenome ERZ887942 (study PRJEB32303, sample SAMEA104408605) | aquatic metagenome | biome: Brackish water; feature: Pelagic; material: water | place: Baltic Sea | collected 2014-06-07T06:48:00 | depth 16,251 m ...
TCTCTTCTGAGCTCATGGTCCGTTCACGCAACGAAGCGACGTCTTCGAGGCGATCAACGTCCTTTGCAGCGTTGTCGAATAAGTTGCGGACTGGTTCGATGAGTGCTTCGGCTTCGATAAGAACTCGCTGCGGTTCGGTCGAGATTTCATTAGCCACATACTGGGCTGAAACGACACTGCGGCTGAGTTCCAGTATTTCAGTGAACCAGTCAGCATTGGATGCCACCTGCCCGCGGAAATTGTCTTCAGTGAGACTGTCTACAAGCTCGCCCAAACGCTGTGAGTTGTCGGCGAATTGGGTAGAAATCTGTTCGGTGTCGGACTCAGCAAGTTCGGTCATCTGTTCGAAAACCTCTCGTTGAAGAGCATTCAGTTGCTGAGGAAATCCGTTGTCTAAATCACTCAGCTTTTGAAGCTGTTCAGGAAGATCGATCAGTTGCCGACTGGCGCCATCAACAATTGTTTTCAGCTGACGTAGAGTAAGATCAGTGTCTTCGAGAGTTTGTTGAGGTTGGATCAGGAGCAGCCTATCGAGCGATTTGATGCCGGCGACGAGGCTTGATAGTTCCCCGATTCTTCCGATGCTTTGTTGCAGATTCAGCAGATCTTGTGATAGCGAAGTTGTTTCTGGCGGAATCAATTGAAACTGCTGCACCAGCTCTTCGTCGACCTCTATTGGCAGGTCTGGTGGCAGACCAAGAGTTTGTGTTGTGAAGTTATCTGTGGCCAGTTCCAACGCATTTGTACGATCCAGCAAACTTGCTCGGGTGACTTCGATATTTTGTCGGAACTGATCGACCTGTACGATGTCGATCAATTCGTTTTCGTATAGAGCTTCCAGACGATCAAGCGTTCGCAGTTGCAAACGCAGGTTGTCTTCTGTGTTGCGAATCTGTTGAGACTGTTGAAGGAGTCCAAGGTAACCGTTGACGCCACCAAAACCAGAAAAAGACTGTAGGGAAGTGGAGGTCGCTCCTCGCTGCGGTGTGGTGACGCCAAGTTCACCGATGACAATCTGAGTGAAGAAACCCTGCCGGAACTGGCTGTAAGCGCGAAGGTTCGCCAGCAGGCGTCGTTCACTCAGGGTCAGTTGTTCGAGTGCGACGTCACGGCCAGCACCTCGCAGTAACGGTTGAATGAAGGAAAAGTTCACCAGAGAACTGGCAAGACTCACATCGTTGCCAGTGAATTCAAACGCGAATGAATTGGCGAATCCAACCAGCACTTCACCGGCGGTTGCGAGGCGACGCCGCGCGGTAATGTCATTCGTCAGCGTCAGGCGGTTGACTTCCGGCGTGTTGAATGGACCAGCAACTTCGTAACGCCCGAGCAGCGGGTTGAAGGCGATCGTGCCCGGCGAAAGGCCGCCCTGATGTCGATAGTCGCCCCCGGTGCCGCCAAAAAACTGAGTATCCAGGCGAAAGCGTTCTCCCGTGACATCCAATGACGTTAAGTAAAGTGTTTCCAAGGCTCGCTGGTTGAGCGGTGAATGGACATACGCCAGTTTCACAGCGGAATCTACGTCCAGCTTGACTGCGTTGTTTGCCGTTAAATCCGCGTATTCTGCCAGGTTCGCTCGCCACTGTGGGTTTTCCAGATGAGCACGTCTGCCATTCCGGCCCCAGTGAGCCCATCCCTTTTTGCCGTCTACACAGTGCATGTATCGGTGCGACGCCGGATCATCCATCGGTATCGGCGAGCAGTCTGGGTCGTACGGATCGAAGTACCGGCTGCGCGGATCCATATCGATATTGAGATCGGATTCCGACCAGCGTGGATCGCCGTTCCGTTCGGCAATGGTGCAATACGCTTCGCGGTCTGCGGCCAGTCGATGTTCCGTCTGGCTGCAGCCGGACAGGACCTGAGACGTGATCGTCAGGAGAACAATACTCCAGCGATATCGTTGTTTCGGTAAGCGCATGAACCAACCTCATTTGTGGCAAACCAGGCAGACTCACCCGCCTCGCTTGATTTTGATGATCAACTGGTTCCTCCTCGGGTTGTTATCGTTGCACGGCTGGTATCGTCATTAGCGTTTGCACGACCCGTCGTGCCAGATCGTACAGGCGTCAAACTTCGCCAGATAGGAATCCGAATAGCTGTGATTTTGCAGATAATTCGTCATATTCAGCAAAGGCACTGTCCACGAAAGGCGTTTGGCGGCTGTATCTCTTTGTAATTTTATTGTGCCGATGGAAATCACGAAGATCCCGCACGTCCAGAATGTCTGCGAGGAAGAATGCAGCCAACTGAAGAACATAGAGACCGGGTGCTGAAGGCGGCGCTTGAATGTCGGACGGAACTTATCGCGTACGCTCGGTCGTTTCTGGGAGATTACTCGGCGGCAGATGACGCCGTGCAGGAAGCAATGATCGTGGTTGTGAAGAAGCATGATCAGTTCGAGGAAGGATCGTCGATTCTAGCTTGGTGCCGTTCGATCGTTCGAATCGAAGTGCTGCGTACCAGACAACGCGCTCAGCGAGAAAGGACACTCGTACAACGTGTCCTGGACGACGCAATTGATTCCGCATTTGACCAGTTTCAAACTGTCAGCAGGCATGAGGAAGAAGAATCCAGACGTCAGGCGTTGCGGGATTGTCTGGAGCGAGTGCCCGACCGTGGCAGGAATGTCCTGAATGCACGGTTCGCTGACGAATTAAGTTACCAGCAGATCGGCGAACAGCTTGGCATGACAATCGAAGCCGTTCGTAAGTCACTGTTCCGCAGCAGGCAGCAATTGAAATCGTGTGTGGAAAACAGCCTGAGGGCCGCGCAATGACCGACGGTCGCGAACTCGAAGATCTCATCGACCGCCATCTCCACGGCGAACTGGACGAACGCGACCAGGAACGTCTTGCCGAATGGCTCGACACCGACCCGGCGGCGCGAAAGCTGTTCATTCAGCACGTCCATTGGGACACCCAACTGGCCGAAGCCGTCCGCGAAGGGCAAGCGTCGAATCCGGACGGAATAAAAATTCTTAGCGGCACCGAATCGCCCGATGATTCCCGCACACGAAAGACGCTTTCCTCTGGCGGAACCCAACTTCTGGGAACACTGCTCGCGTTGTCGCTGATCGTCATCGCCGGCCTGGCCACGGTGCTGATTCAGGAACGGTCTACGGTGCTGGAAAACCTGCCGGGGCGTCCCCATGTCGATCCATCCATTGCCCGCATCACCGGACTTAGCGGTCCAATGATCTGGACGGGCGATCGAGGCGAGCTGGTGCGTGACATTCGCGTCGGCACGGAGTTAGCTGGTGGCACGATTGAAGGGCTGTCTCCTGACTCATGGTTTGAACTGCAATTCAAGGACGGTTCCGAAGTAACCATCTCAGGCGCATCGATGTTGACCTTTAGCGACGATGGCCAAAAACGGTTGCGTCTGCGCGAAGGCCGCATGGCTGCCGACGTCACACCGCAGCCGCAAGGTCAGCCGATGGTCATTCAAACACGAACCGCAACGCTAACTGTTCTGGGCACCAGTTTCGATGTCGAAGCCGATCTTCCAGCGACTGCGTTAAGCGTTCGCGAAGGCACCGTTCGCGTGACGCGCACAAGTGATGGGCATGAAATCGATGTGCCAGCGAATCACCGAGTGATTGCGGCTGCAGACCAAGTTATGAAGAGTCAACCAATCGAGCGCATTGTCCAACACTGGAGAAGTCGCATCGATCAAGGCCCCGGCGAAACCTATGGAAAGTGGGTTCCTGCTAGCGGTGCAAACCCAGCGTTCTTGAAAGCGGTGGCTTTCGTTCCAGAAGATAACCCAAGCCTACTTCTCTATCTTGTGGGGTTAAGGGTTGGCAACGGCGAGGGCGCTCCGGTGCAAGTAAATTCCAGATCTCACTTTGAAATTCGTGGGCGCATCGATACGGAAACGGACGTCTACTTTGGAATTCAGGTGGCCGATGCAGATGGGAAATTTGCAGGGAAGTTTCTTGCCAAGTGCGCAGTCGATCGTGACTCGTCGGGTCGGTTTGTCGCGACCGCCGAGCTTCCAAACTTCGGACTTGATCCATCGGTCGCCGCCTACAAAGACAAGCTTGCACCATCGCCCGACGGGTTGTTTATCAACGGAGCTTGGTGCTTCACACAGGCCGAAGAACCATCCGGCCTTAGAATTAGTCAAGTCAATCTCAGAGATACTCCACTTGATCAATCTGGTCAGTAGTCATGTGATTCTCTGATGTGTTTATAAGAAAAATGCCAATTTCAAGGCCGACTCAATGGACATAAAGTTGAATCAAGTTCTACCTGTACTTGCAACCTTGTCATGGGTCGTTTTGCTTGCCCCCGTTTCGGCATTCGGACAAACCGAATCTGAGCACAAGAGTGACCAGCGGCCCGAACGTTTGTGGCGTCTGATTGAAGCGAGCGATCTTCCGTCCGATTATCGTGGTGCGACGCACCAGAAGTTTGTTGACGCGGAGATGGCGAAATTGACGCCTTCCGAACGTGGCCGCGTTGGCGAGCTTTGGCAGCAGCGGCGGAATTCAAATCCTTCGATGACGAACCCGGGTGCTTCGTTTGTGAAGGTCATGATGTTTGTTGCCGCGGGGGAGACAATCCCAGAATCGGTTCCCGAATCGGAAAAGGATTGGTTCAGGCCACAAATCGTCGAGCAGCCACCGGTATTCAAAGCGACAGGCTTACACACAGACTCGATGAAAAGCAGCCGCGACGTCGGACATCCAACGTTGCTCAGCCCACACTCCGATCCGCTGGCCATCCAAGGCCAAACTCTGTTCGTTGTCAACACGCCGGCGGACACACTGGATGTGATCGACACCCAATTGAACAAGGTAACGGCAAGCGTACCCGTGGGGATCGATCCGGTCTGTGTCGCCGTTCGCCCTGATGGCAAAGAGGTCTGGGTTTCAAACTACGTCTCTGACACAGTCAGCGTCGTCGACAACGACGGCAATAGCCCAACCTATCTGTGCGTTGTGGCGACGATTCAAGACATCGATTTGCGCAAAAAGTCGACTCGATTTGATGAGCCAGCCGGGATTGCGTTTGCGGGCAATGCAAAAGCGTATGTGGCGCTTGCTTCGACAAACCGTATCGCAGTGATCGACGTTGCGTCCCGGAAAGTTGTCAGTCACATCAATGTCCCGTCACAAGAACCGCGACTGCTGCGAGTGCGCGACAGCAAGCTGTACGTTGCACCCTTTGAGTCAAACAATCAAACGCAATTGTCGGGCGGCGATGCGGATTCGATTGATGGACATCAGGTGACATTCGATGCTCATAAGCTTGCAGACTCATTTGACTCGGCAGGTTTTACTTTGGACATCATTAGACATTCGGAAATCCCCGACCGAGATCTCTACGTTTACGACACAGACGCCGACCAGCTGATTCAGACAGTGGAGTCGCTGGGAACGCTGCAGTATGGTTTTGACGTGGCCCCAGACGGGACCGTGATGATCGCGCACACGGAAGCTCGCAATCATGTCAACGGTCGTGCCGGAACCAAGAAGCATGGATTGAAAGAGCTTCAAAATCGTCCTTACCTCAATCGAATTGCGGTTGTTTCTCCCCAAGGCAAATCCGACTTCATCCACCTCAATCCACTCCCGCCGACGCAGCCGGATCGCGAGTCGGCGATTGCAACGCCATCCGCGATTCACATATCGGGGAAGATCGCCTACATCACCGCCGAAGGCTCAGATCATCTCGTTGCTGTCGACGCAAAGTCGGGCGAGATTCTAGATCGCGTGAAAGTTGGCGCGGTACCGCGTGGTATTGTCGTTCAGCGTCAGTCCGCTTGGGTCTTCAATGCCGTCGACAACTCGGTGACCCGCGTGACAGTGTCGGATCCAACTGCGCTGAAAGTTCTTCAAACGATCGGTCTGAATGATCCAACTCTCGCTCGGACCAAGGCTGGCAGGGTTGCGTTTCACACCGCACGAGCTTCATCCAATGGAACTTTCTCGTGCGCGAGTTGCCATCCGAATGGCCATACCGATCACTTGCTGTGGGTTCTGGACACTCCTCACATCGTTGGAGCGGATCAGATTGAACCGCGGTTGTCACAGCAACTGCGCGGACTGCGTGGAACAGCTCCTTATCATTGGGATGGAATTCCGGGCGATCCGTACGGCGGCCAAAACGCTTCGACACACCGCCAACTTCCACCCAACTGTGACATCAATGATCCCGTCAGCGCCGTTCGTCATCTTATCGATGGAGGAATGGCGACCACGATGTTGGCGCAGAAAAGCGAAACCATCAACGACGAAGGCAAAAAGGGATACCTCTCGAAAGACGAACGGGACGCGATGGCAGAGTTCCTGCTGGACTTGAATCACAAGCCACCTCGTGGACGAGCCTATACCGATCAGCTTTCCGATCGCGCGTTGACAGGCTTGGAACGGTTTCACATCACGGGTGCACGCGACAAGCAAAATTTGAACACGATGGTCTGCGGCAGTTGCCACACAATGCCCTATCTAACTACCGATCAAGGTTCCATGAACGTCCCCAGTTTTCGTGGTGCGCTTGATCGTTTCATCACGCAAGCCCAAGGCAGAAATAGTGTCATCAGCCTTAGCGGCGTGAAGCAAATTGCTGACAAGGGCTGGCGAGGTGAAGAAGTTTGGAAACGAATGCTCGCGATGGGCGAGCCAAAACGTTTGAGGCCAGTCATCGATATGTTCAAAGAATCCAGCACTGGTTTTTCGGGGGCCTTTGGAAGACAGGCCACGTTAAGTCAACAGACCGTCTTCGATCCTTTAACAATCGACCTGCTGCCGGCTCTTGAGAAAGCGGCATTGGAAGGAGCCGTCGTCTTAAAGATCACCGGCCGTATGCTTCCCTCCGATGATTCTCTGACGATGACGTTTGATATTCAAACCGAACGATTCGTTGTCGATAAAACCGGCGGAGGCAGCTATTCAACTTCCGAACTGTTGAAACTTGCACAGCGGGGCAAATTCATCGGCACCCTCACTGGGTATCATCCGAGCGAAGTTCGGTCGACTCCGCCCGCAATCTGGACGATCGGCTCGTTGCATCAACAACGGGGCGTGCAGCTGTTCCCTCGTATCGATCGTGATCACATGGAAATGTCGATCAGCGGTCGACATATTCAGTCCGGGGCATCATTGCTTGTCAATGGTCGCCGGGTGCGCGGAAGCATTGAATCCGCAGGGGAAGACAGGGTCGATATAAAACTGAAGGAACTGCCACCGCGCGGCATCAACACGTTACAGGTGCAGAATCGCAACAGCTACCTAAGTAACGACTTTATCTTTTTCGTTGAATCGAAAGCCGAGGCGATCGAGCGTTATCGACGCGAGCCCGATTATCTGCTGACGGCGATTCTTAATTCGGCCATCGTCAACAACAATCCAACCGAAGCTCGACTCGTGTTGGAAGCGGGCGCGGAGCTGAATGCTCCACACAGGCATTTCGATTTCGAGCGGCCTCCTATTATTCTGGCTGCAATGTATGGACGGTCCGAACTTGTCGCCAACCTGCTTGACCGTGGAGCCGACCCCAACATTCAGGACAAGGACGGTTTGACCGCGCTGCATGAAGCGGCACGATTGGGTCGGCTGCAAATCTGCAAGACGCTGATTGGTGCGGGTGCGAAACTGCAGTTGAACAGCGATGATGGAGAACGCCCCATCGATCTGACTGATCATTTCCTCACCGAAGGCAATTTCGAAAAATACTTTGCGCCCTACCGTGTGAACCTGAAGCTCGACTATGACCGGTACCTTCGGGAACGCACGGAAGTGGCGAAGTTGGTTGAGCCTGAACCTGGCACTACCAAGCAACCTATTGCTACGGGTGCCGATGTCGACCAGAAGCAGGCGGGCACGGGCAACACATCATCGATCACGGAAGCCGATTGGGCTATGTACAACCACGACGCGCGCGGCTGGAGATTCAATTCGGCGGAAACAAAACTCAGCCCAAAGAACGTTGGCAGTCTTGTGGAGAAGTGGCGTTTTCCGCCGGCCGACTCCAAGGAGACCATAGGAGCCGTTCATGCCACACCTTCGGTCGTCAATGGCGAAGTCTACTTTGGAACCGCAACGTTTCCGGCTTTCTATAAGCTCGATGCCAACGGAAATCTTCTTTGGGTTTACCGAAATCAGGCACGTCGCACGGAACTGCCTCCAGCCAGCGACGGTGTGTTAGGCGACAAGCTGCTCAGTACGATTCGCGCCGGTGGCACGACGAGTTCCGCTCTCGTCATTGAAGGTGCCGTGTGCTTCGCGGACACCGGAGGATGGATTTATTGCCTCGACGCGAAAACGGGGGCAGAACGCTGGAAAATCGACACTCGCAAAGCTCCGTTTCCCGGTGCGCATCCCGGATATTTTACGCAGTGCTCGCCGATTCTTGCCGACGGAAAAATCATCATCGGCGGCGGTACGATCGAGCAGATGTACGCTGGCACCAAAGCCTATCCCGGCAGCACGGGGAGAGGTTTTGTGGTGGCGATTGATCCCACGTCCGGCAAGGTGATTTGGAAGTTCGACCTCGGTGAGCGGCCCCGAAAGTTCGACAAGCCGTTCACAGTGCAGAACGACTGGGGCACGACAACCTACACTCACGGTCCGGCGACAAGCAGTATCTGGTGTACACCGTCGTATGATGAAGAATCGAAGTCCATCTTCTTTGGAACCGATGTCAACACGGCGCCACGACAGCCGACAAAAGATAATCCGAACCTCTTCACCGAAGATTCCGACGCTATCATCTGCCTTGATGTTGAAACCGGAAAACGTAAATGGCGAACGCAAATCCACGAGGGTGATCAGTGGAACAATGCGATGCGCGGCTGGGACTCAAAGACCGGCCGGTATAAAGACTGCTCGATTGGCGATACGCCCAAACTCCTGACTCTCACAATCGACGATAAGCCTACCAAGGTTGTGGGTGCAGGATGCAAGAACGGCGGATTCTATCTTCTCCGCGCGGACGACGGAGCGATTATCAACCATACGCCGCTCTACACGGGACCACCCACTGAACCACCTGCCAAGCACGACCCTCGCGTTCTTGCTTTGCCGAGTCCAATTGGCGGTCTGCAGACGGGCTGCGCGACCGACGGACGCAGAATCTTTACCAACGGCATCGACGCCCTCCGCCTGACCACTCAGGAAAGTCCTTTCGCACGCAATCAGATTCCCACCGGTGGACGTGTCACAGCGACCAGCGTTGATCTGAAAACTGAGTTTTGGCGTCACGAGCGTCCCAAAGTTCAGGTGAGTATTGGCGAGATAAAGTATCAACGCGGTGATATTGTCGGCAGCGGCATTGCTGTGGGAAATGGAGTCGCGTACTTCACGGCTGCGGGGAGTGAAAAATTGGTCGCTCTCGATATTGATACCGGAGCCATGTTGCGAGAAATCGAGATCGGACCGGTTTTTTGCGGCCCCTCTCTGTCTCGCGGCCACGTCTATGTCGGGACTGGCAACACCGTTTTCAGCGGTGGCAAAAACGACGCAAGCAAAAAGCATCCGATCACAACTAAACGGAAGGTCGGCGGCCTGTTTCCGCTGCAGATCATCGGCAGCGTGCGTTGCTATGGCTTGCCGGATAAACCACAGCCTACTAGCGAAAGAGCGAACCAATAATGCCCAATCTAATCGTGACCGTCACCCAATATTGCACCCCCAGACTTCAATGGATATTTCATGCCGCAATCATGGTGACGCTCATCGCCTGTTCGACGAATACATTTGCTCAGCAAGGAACGAGCCGCGCCGATTGGAAGGCGAAGAAGTATCCGTCAATCCCGGACGACGTTGAGCGAACATCGGTGACGATTTGGAGCGATGGGACCAGAATGGCGGGCGACATCTACCGCCCCAAAAAAACGCCCGTTGGTACGAAACTGCCTGCGATCGTTTTTGTCCATGGAACCGGTGGCGTCAAAAAAATGCCTTGGTCAGTCAAGCTGGCGACGGGATTCGCACAGCATGGCTATGTCTTTCTGAATTTCGACTACCGCGGCTGGGGCGAGAGCGAAAGCAAGCTGTTGCTGCTCGGTGAAATGCCGGAACCGAATAAGGCGGGCGAAGTCACGGTCAAGGCACGCGCAATTCGCTGGCAGATGGATTTCGCGGATCAAACGACTGACATCCGCAACGCGATCGCCTTTATCTCGGGCGAGTCAGATGTCGATCCGGCACGAATCGGAATACTCGGCACGAGCTACGGTGGCGGACTGGTCACATGGACGGCCGCGAACGATCCTCGTTTGAAATGCGCGGCTGTTCAGGTTCCGGGGATGGGAAGCCACAAGCAACTCCCGTTCTACGAGAAGGTCTACGCGTTGATGACAAAACAGGCTCGTGGTGACGCTGAACCAATTCCATTCCGTACCGGCGCACCCGGCGGGAAAATGTCGTCCTATTCCCACATGCGTTACAACATCGCCAAGGACGCCTCCTTCAACGCGATCAAAGCCGCCAGTGACGTCAAAATTCCGATGTTAATTATCGACGCCGGACAAGAAGAACTAATGGACATCACAAAAAACGGCGGTCGCGTCGCAGAGATCCTTCAGGCCAACGGAACGACCGTGAAGTACCACGTCATACCGGACATGGGGCACTACGGTGTTTACAGCCATCGGCTGAAGGATGCATTGAAGATGGAGATCGACTGGTTCGATGAGCATCTGGCAGCGGCACAGAATGCTAGAGATCGAAAATGAAGCACCTTCACAGTTAGCCAGCACGGAGAACAGCGAAACACAATGCGAAGCAGATGCCTCATCTTCCTGGCAGTGGTGTCACTACTGTCCTTGTCATATTTTCTAAACGCTCAGGCCGCCCGAGACGAAGCGTCAACACGTACGGCACTCATGTACGCTCGCGAATGTGAAAAGCACCTTGGCCCGTTCCCGAAGTTTCGATACGAGGATGCTATCGAAATTCCAATCACGCAAAACGGAAAGCGAGTGATTGTCACAGCAGAAAATATTGGGAAGAACTTGAAGTCCTGTGACAAGCCAGCGGCTTTTGGCGCTCCGTGCCAGCTCGGCAACCGTGTGGGACGTTACCAGGGACTCAAAGCGAATGGATCGCCGAACCCCGATGTCGTCTTCGTGACGTTTTTTCGCGATGGGGGCTTAGGTGTCATTGGTCACAACATGAAAACAGGGGCCACGTGTTTCCTGTCCGTCCAGGATGAGTTTGATCCCAAACAAGGCCTGCCGACTCCAGATGAGCCAAATTATAACAAGGCGTGGCAGCCGCCGACTGTGGTTGGCAGAGATGGGTGCGTGAGGTGCCACATGGCCGATCCGTTTTTGCATTCGCCATGGATTGACCAAGTGCGTGATCCGAAGAACCCAGAGGAAACACTCGTGCCTCTACTCGCAGATGTCGATTCGCCTTACTTTGTCGTTGGAAAAGAATTCCCTGCTCCGCCAGGCAGAAAACCCGGTGCGATTCACGCAACGATTCCGAAACATCTGGAAGGTAATAAGTGTATCGAATGTCATGCTCCACAATGCGTCCCCGACTTCTTCAACGTCAAACTCGATGAGCTAAAAATGTCTGCGCCATTTCACACGATGGAAATGGAAACCAACGAGCAATGGGTCAAGGATCGGGGAGCCATTCGGGAGTATTGCCGATCATTGGACATCCAGTACTTCGAGCAGGAAAACGAGGGAGATTGGAAGCTGAGTGACCTCTGGGGCGTCGAAGAGGAAGACGAGGGGAAAGATAACGAGGCGGAAGATGACGATGATGGCCACCATTTTCCAGAGACCGCGTTCGAGTACGCAAAATTAGTCGAGCCGGAATTGGGAGTTCCTCCCAAGGTGAATCTGGACGACGCTGTCGAAATTCCGTTGTACGTAGACGGTATCCAGAAGTACGGAAACCTGGGCCGAGATTGCGACAACCCAACCTATCTGGGCAAGAGCACCGTTTCGGGTTCAACACTGCAACGTTACGAGGGTAGGACTGCCGACGGTAAGCCGTTGCCGGATGTTATCTGGATCAGCTTTGGTCGCAACTCAAGCAAAGACCACAAACATGTCGTCGGTTCCGTTCAAATGATCGGATACAACCAGCAGACCGGAGCCACCGCTTTCTTTGAAAGTCGAGGTAGCAATCTGGTGCCATGGGTGAAACTCGATGAAGGAACTCTTCGTATGCGAGGCGTTATGCCATGGATTGACAACCCGAAGGAGTTCAATCGAGCATTTATTCCGCCCGGCGACGTTCAGTGCGTGGAATGTCATCAGTCAGACCCTTTCATCACGAACGATTTCATCAACGCGGCAAAGATCCCTGGCGCCGATGAAAGCGTTGTGCCAGCCCTCGACAAGGATTCACCCTACTACGTGATTGGTGGCGACAACTGGGACATGCGGACCATTCACATTAAAAGCAACGCCTGTTTTGAGTGCCATCGCGTTGGCATGAGCACGATGACCATGTTCATGGAGAACGGCTGGGATCCCAACAAGCACATGCCTCCACACGATCCCGGCAGTCTTTCAGACGACCTGCGCGAGTTGCTGGAGGCCTGGAAGAAAGGCCCAGAAAACGTTGCCGACGCTCATTGGGTCATTCCACCAGGTCGCGGCAAAGACGGGGAATATGCGGGCGACGACTATCCGCACAAAGCACCATTCAATTCAGGTCCAAAGGGCAAGAACGTTCGAAGATGATTCGATCACCTTGCCTGCCGGGAAGTTGAAGCCAACGTCAAACCGCGCCAAGGGCACTGTTTGAGAAGCGGCAATCGAAATACTCGCGACCGGAACAAACTGAGACGATCATCCTCTGGGGATTGCTCATGGCTATCATCGGCGTGTACATGCTGGTTTCAGGCACCACGAAAAGCGAATTCATGATCTATCGGCTGTTGGTCGCCCGTTCAAGAATCCTCTGGGGCGAAGGCGACGCAGTCCACCGTTTCTACCAGCTCAGTCATGATCCTTGGCGTCTTGTGGGCGCTGGGTGTCGTCTGGAGTCCGTAGGTCCTCTTCGCGGTTGAGTCCACCTCGTCATCGTTCGAGCCGAAAGACATCTGGTTGGTCAACTGGCTGGCGGACGACGATGGTATCGACATACTGGCTACACGATCTATTGCACCCGTCCGCCGAGAGAACGACACGGAGACTCCGATGAAGCACGCTGCAAGCTTCTGCTTTCTGACACTTGCCCTTGCGGCGCTGGTGCCCCATGGCTCCGCGCATGCGCATGAGCCGGATCCAACTGCGAAGTCTCAGCTGCTGCTCGCGCACTACATGCCGTGGTATGAGGCGAAGCCGTTCAGCAAGCAATGGGGTTGGCATTGGACCATGAACCAATTCGATCCGGCAAAGCAAACCGACGGCAAACGCGAGATCGCCTCGACGTATTATCCACTGATCGGACCGTACGACTCAGCGGATCCACATGTGCTTGAGTATCACGTTCTGTTGATGAAGCTCGCCGGTATTGACGGTGTGATTGTCGACTGGTACGGCCTGACCGACTATCGCGACTACGCAGCTCTCAATCACAACACAACGCAAATTCTAAAGCAATGCGAACGGCTCAATATGAAGTTTGTCATCTGTTACGAAGATCAGACAATCCCCGCGCTCGTCAAAGCGAAAAGGATAGCGGCGACTGACCGGGCGGCACACGCTGCAAAGGAAATCCGCTGGCTGAGTAAGTACTGGTTCAAGTCTGGCGCGTACGTGAAGCTCGATGGCGAACCATTGCTTTTGTCATTTGGCCAGACGGGACTGACGGACGAGGAATGGTCGCAGTGTCTGAAAGAGACCGAGGCCCGGGTGACCTACATTAGTCAGCATCATCGGCGTCACGTTGCGCATGGCGCATTTGACTGGCCCGTTCCGTCCGACGCTTTAGCTAAATGGGATCAGTTCTACCGTGATTCACAGCGATGGCCGCACGCGATTCCGGTGGCCTTTCCTCGGTTTGTCGACATCTACGCCGAGGCGAAAGTCAGTGAGAGCTATGGCCGACTTGATGACGACGGTGGCGCATCACTCCGCAAAATGTTAAAACGCGCGGGAGCATCAAAGGCTGCCATCGTGCAGATTGCCACTTGGAACGACTGGGGCGAAGGCACACAAATAGAACCATGCCACGAATTTGGCTACCGCGACCTGGAAATTGTACAGGAAGTCCGGCGACCGCAATTTGGTCAGGGGTTTAATCTAACCCCTGAGGATCTGCGACTGCCAATCCGTATCCTGCAGCGACGCCGACAAGTGACCAGTGACGAGCAGAAGAAGTCGCTCGACCAAATCGCACAAATGATCGCCACTGGTGATCTGTCCGCAGCGCGAACTGAACTGTCGAACTAAATCATGACCGGGCCAGCTACGAGCTTGAGAAATCACTCATAGCAGTGACCGGTCAATTGGTGCTGGTCGCCGGTACTGCAAAGAGCGAATTCATCATCTATCGGCTGATGGTGGCCCGCTCAAGGATCCTCTGGGGCGACGGGGACGCGGTTCATCGCTTCTGCCAGTTCAGTGGGCTGATTGTCATGATCCTCGGCGTTCTCCTGGCGACTGGGCTCATTGGGAAGAGTTAAGCAATTTGGGATTTCTCTCCTCCGCTGTCACAGTTGTCGAGTCGCTTCAAGACCTGAGTAACCCTCGCTCGACTCACACCCAGATACCGAGCCAATTCCGCACGCGTCCGAACCACGCCCGAATCGAGAAACGACTGGTAATAGAGCGGGAGTTTCATCCGATCCGGCTTCGATTTTTTCGGTGGCTTTTTCGCTTTGGGGAGGCCGGAAATCGGTTTCCAGCAGTGGAATTCGACCTTCGGAAATCGACGTAAGTTGTTGATACGGTAAGCACCTACCTCAACAAGGCCAGATGTTCGCATAGAGTACGGATCAGGGAGCTTTCTGGGCACTATACACATCGAAACCCTTCGCCACACCTTTTTGTGGCGGAGGGTTTTGTCATTGATGGAGAACGTGGGCGTTACCCAATCAACTTTGCTCTACGGCTAATGTAACGGATCTTATGTGGGAGAACTGCCACCGTCATTCCCTTCGCCCTCGCTGATCCTGGTCGTCATCGTTCGAGAAATGGCAAGTGAACGCCTTGATCGCTTTTGCACTTCGACCATTACTTTCCGGCATCGACCAGATTCTGTTGAATGAATCCTTTCTGTGTGGCCGTGAGAGAGTCCTTGATGATCTGGATTGCCCTTGCTTCGGCGACGGCAGTCTGTACCTCGGTTTGGGCGAATTGCCCGCCCGCCTGCTGGAGTTTTCTCTCGACTGCGGGCTTGCCGGTTTTCATTGCGTCGAGAGCGATGATGACCTGTGTACGTCGCGACATTTGAGTCTGGAGCGATCTGACCTGGCTGCCGAGCAGTTGGTAGAGCTGCTGCTGCTGGGTTCCGTTGAGTGTATTCAGGAATAGACCGGTCGTTTGTCCTTCTTTGCCGCCGCCTGATTTGCCTCCAAATAGGCCGTTCGACCTGCCCGTGCGAGACGCGGCGTTTTGTGCTGCGGTGCCGGTACAGTAGCAGGCGGCTTTGTAGGCCAGTATGGCAATCGCTTCCTGATCCTTGGTGTCATGTTTTGCCAGTGCGGCACGCACTTCGGCGATGGACTCGTTGTTTGTGTTGACGGCCGCCGGACTCGAACGAACCAGCAGGAGGAATTGTTCTTGTTCCTGCGTCAGTGATTTTGCGATGTCCGCGAACACGCGAGCTTGGGCGATTGCGATGTCGATTTCCTTTTCGCCCACCGCTTTCGCTGCATCGGCGAGTGATCGCTCAAGACCACGCTGCGGTGGCTTTTCTTCTGAGAGCGATTGCAGCATGGTGAGAACTTTCTCGCGAAGCTGTTCGTACTCGGCGATGTCTGTTCTTTGGCCCGTGACCAGTTTGCCGAGTTGACCTCGTTGTTCACCATCGAGTCGGCTCAAAACGTAGAGGCCGATATCGGTTTCGGAGATCGGCGGTTCAGGTTGTGCATCACCTTCGGCTGCCACGTCTTTCGGTATTTCCATTGAGCCGAAGTAATCGGCGATCGAAAGCAACGACGTCTTCGATCGAGCCTGCGACCCGACGATGTGTTCAAGGGCACGACCGCAAAGCGAATCGAGCAATTTGACTTCGTCTTTGGACAGTTGTTGAAAACCGGGCGGAAGATGAGCAGCAGGGGACTCCTTTCCATTCTTCGCTTCGCCGCCACGTCCTTTCTGACCGCCGCCTTTGCCTCCTTTCATTCCTTTGCCACCTGCCTGTTTCTGTCCGCCGCCTTGCTTGCCTTTTTGGGCAAATGTAGTGCTCTGCAACGTGGGGACACACACGAGGGCGATGGCAAGCAAGAAAATTGATGAGAGTTTCATGGTGATCTCGTGAAAGAAGGTTCAAGTTACACACGCATCCAGCGTGCGTGATTCGACTGATGGTGAAGTGGCGACTTGCCTCACGTGCTGAGTCACAAACAGCAATGTCGGGGCAAGGATCAACACGATGGCAGTTGCGAACATCAAGCCGAACGCGAGGCTGGTGGCCATCGGGATCAGGACGAGTGCTTGACGTTGCGTTTCCAACAAGATGGGTAAGACGCCTGCGATTGTTGTGATTGACGTCAGGATAACGGGACGAAATCGACGTCGACCAGCGTCGAGGACGGCGTCTTGAATTGACAGTCCATCTCTCAATCGCATGTTGATGAAATCGATTAGCACGATGGAGTCGTTGACGACGATGCCTGAGAGCGCGATCAGGCCGTAGATGCTGAATAGCGTTAGGGGCAGTTGCATCCACAGGTGACCAGCGATCGCTCCGATGAATCCGAAGGGGATGATCGACAACACAAGGATGGGCTGTATGTAGGATTTGAATTCGATCGTAAGCAGCAGATACATCGCTCCGATGACAAGAACAAAGCCAAGAATGATGCTCCACATCGATTCATCCGTCTGCTCTTGCTGGCCACGCCAACGCACATTGATGTTTGGGAATAGCTCGACCAATAGGGGAACGAATGATTGTTTGAGGTCACTGACAATGTTCATCGCGTTGGCTTGATCTTCGTCGACGTCGGCGGAGATCGTGATGGCTCGCATCTGGTCTGTGCGATAGATCAGCGAATCAGTTCTCGCCACCTCGATGTCGGCGAGTTCGGTAATGGGAAAGACGTGGCCATCGGGAGTTCGATGCCGAATCTGACGAAAGTCTGCCAATGAGTCACGTTGATCGCTGGGATAGCGGACTCGAAGCTCGACTTCGTGCCGATCACGTTGTAATCGCATGACTTCGTCACCGTAGTATGCCGAACGCACCGTTTGAGAAAGTCCAGCCAAGGACACGCCCATGGACCGGGCTTGGTCTTTGATCTTGAGCCGGTACTCGTACTTGCCGGGCTTTGACCCTGCCGTGACATCGAAGACACCGGGGTATTCGCCCAATCGGCTGGAGACCTGCGCAACAGCTTCCTGCAGTTCGGCGATGTCATCGCTTCCCGCCAGCAGCGTGACTTCGATGGGAGCGGCTGCCGGTCCTCGCGGTCCTGTGCCGAACACCAATACGTCCGTGCCCGGAAATTCGCCGGCTCGCTTTCGCCAACGGTTGATGATCTCCTTCGCTGAAACTTTTCGCATACCGGAATCGATCAGCGAGACTGTGACGCTGCCGACGTGACTGCCGGTGGAAACGTCACCGGTCGAACTCGCTCCAAAACCAACCGCACGATGCATCGCGAGAACCACTCCGTCTTCACAGCCGCCTATTCCTTCTTCGGCGAGTTCCTTGTTGACCGCGGCGAGTGCGGATTCGATCCGCGTCGTGGCCTCATCGGTGACCGATGCTGGGGTGCCGTTCGGATACGCAATCAATACTGAAAGTACGTTGGAGTCAACTTGAGGGATCACCACGAAGGGAACGTGACCACTACGCACGATGCCTGTGGACACAATGAGCAGCCCGACGGCAGTCGCGATCACAAAAGCGGGATTGGCTAACGATCGTGACAACGCTGGCAGATAGAGTCGCTCGATGAAGACATCCAACATCTTAGAAAAGCGTTCGTTTAGATATCCGAACAGCACCGCGATAAAGCGAAGCGGGGTGAGCAACCAGCCGGCAATTGTCAAAGACAGATTACTCTGGTGAGCCAGATGTGACGGCAACACGGTGACACTTTCCACCAGGGAAACAATCAGCATCGCGATCACTGCAATCGGAAGCACGGTCGTGAATCGCCCAAGTTGGCCAGTCACGAACATCAGCGGCAGAAACGCAATCACGGTCGTGCTGACCGAAACGACTACCGATGGCATGACTTCCAGCGTGCCATCGATTGCCGCCTGACGATAGCCTTTACCAAGCGAACGGTGAACGTAGATGTTTTCTCCAATCACGATCGCATCATCGACAACGATTCCCAACGCGATCAGAAATGCGAACAGCGAAGTGAGATTCAGCGTCTGGCCGGTGAAGTACATCACGATGCCAGCACCGCAGACGGCGATCGGTATTCCCATTGCCACCCAGAACGCGAGCCGCATTTCGAGGAACAACGCGAGCAGGATGAATACCAGCACCAATCCCTGCCAACCGTTCTTGAGCATCAACGACAATCGATCTCGAACGTCGTCGCTGCGATCTCGATAGGCAACCATTGAGTAACCGTCGGGCAGCTTCGCGTTGTCGAGGTATGAGTAAACATCTCGACCGACTTCCAACAAGTCCTCGCTTTGTGTGGTGTTGACCGAGATCGCGATTCCGGGGTGGCCATTGATGCGGCTGATGGCTGTCGCATCCGAAAAGGCATCTCGCACCGTGCCGAGTTCGTTGAGTCGTAGCGTCAAACCGCCGGGAGTGTTAATGATCGGCAGGCGTGCAATCTCGGAACCAATGCTGCTGCGATTGGAACCGCGCAACAAAATCTCCTGCGATGCACTTCGCAGTGTTCCACCGGGAATCTCGACGTTCTCTTCACGAATGATCTGGGCGACATCTGACAGCGTCAGTCCATATTGCCGAAGTGTTTCTTCACGCAGCTCGACGTCAATCTGAAACTCCGGCACGCCGAGCAGTTCAACTTGCGAAATGCTGGCGAGCCGCAGCAAGTCGTCTCGAACTCGCTCGGCAGTTCGCCGTAGTTCGATGGCCGACGAGATCGAATCGGAGTCCGGCCCAATGAGCCCAATTTGAATGGCGGTTGAGTTCGGTATTCGCTGACTAATCACGGGAGCTTCGGCCAGCAGCGGGAAACTGGGAATCTGATCCACCGCAGCTCGCACATCGCCGAGAATCTGTTGCACGTCGCTTTGGCTGACACCCGAATCGAGAATCAGTCGAACGCTGCCGGAACCTTCCGAGGCGGTCGCATTGATCTCGTCGATGCCGTAGATGGAAGCGACCGCCGATTCGATCTTCTCGCAGATCGCCTCTTCGATGTCTTCGGGACTCGCACCGGGATAGGCGACGCGGATTTCGATTTCATCGAGCACGTAGTACGGCCAGAATTCACGTTGCATCGAAGCCATGCACCACGTTCCAGCGGCAAGCAAAGCAATCATGGCAACATTCATAGCAGGCGTATTATCGACCGCCCAACGGACCATCGACTTCATGGAGAAACGCCTCCAACCTTGGCCGTATGCTCGGCCATCGCAGGTCGGATGTTGTCGCTCGGGAAAGTTTCCGTTGCGACATTCCTTGCCTCTCGCTCCCGAACCGCCAGTCCGTCTTTCGCATTGGCGACCGGCGATATGATTACTTTGTCCTGTGGCCGAATGTTGTTTGCGTCTGCCTCCACGATTGCCAAGCCGCCGCGAGAATGAATCGTCTTGACGGGGACTGCACACAGCTTCCCGTGTCGGACTAGCCAAACGCAGCCGTCCGTGCGGATTCCTTGCTCGGGCAATTGAAGCAACGGGCGATTGGGGTGACATTGAACTTGGACGTTCACAAACATCCCGGTCATCAATGGAATCTGATATTCCGCTGCCGATTCGATTTGATTGCCGTCGATCAGCACACGACACGCGATGGTTCTTGTCGTTGGGTCGAGACCCGCACCGTGTTGACGAACGAGGTGGCCGTGCAGCGTATGACTGTTTCCCGCTGCGTTGTAGATCACATCCGCAACGACGGGAGTGATGCGTTTGTCACCGTCGAAACTTTGCACCGCCGAATCAGTTGACGTTGTTGCTCGACTACCCCATACCCACGCCATCTCGTCGAGCTTCAAGTGGCAATGAACTTCGAGGCATCCCGATTCTTCGATCGACAGAAGTGCATCGCCTGCCTGCACCATTGAATGCTCTTCCTGTGGAGCAGCAACGACGATGCCCGACACGGGTGCCTTGATTTCAGCCGCCGCCTGATCGAGTTTCGCTTCTTCGAGCTGCACCATCGCCAGCTTATTCGCCAATTCCTGCTCAGCGATCTGAATTTCCAAGCTGCGCCCGCGACCAACGAGTTGTTCGATGGCAAGACGAGCGTCGAGTTCCAGTTTCTCAGCAGCACCGAGTTCCGATGTCGACGTTGCCTGCGACCGATGCAGCTTGTGGATTCTCTCAACATCATCGATCAATATCTGATGTGACTTACGAGCGAGCGATGTCTGCGCGGTCAAGTTTGCCTGATCCTGTTGAAGCTGTTTCAAAGTTGTTGCGGCTTGATTCACCGTGATCTCAAGACACTGCACAGCCAATGCAAATCGCTGCGGATCGATTTTGATCAGCGTCTCACCAGCTTCGACCTGTTCGCCGACACGCAGATTCGGGTGCTTGAAGACGATTCGCCCTTGCACTTCCGATGCGAGAGACAACACGCGATGCGGGACCACTTCGCCTGTCGTTTCGATGCTCAGCGGTCCATCGAGTGATTGAACTTCGGCCACTTCAACGACCGTCGCCTTAGCGGCAGCTCTTGGTTTACGAGGCACTTCAGGCGTCGAACCCATTGCATAAAACGCGACGGCACTGCCGACAAGAATGATCGTCTGCAGCACATAGTGCGTGAGCCATCGTGTTTTAGAAAGGAATCGATTCACTATTGTTTGGTTTCACACAAAGACGCGAAGGAGACGAATGGGCTGGGAGGATTGCGCCTTAGCGCCTTTGCGTGAGTTCTCCTCTCCTCTACTCTCGTCGTGAAGCTTTCATTTCATCCGGCGTGATCCTGCCGTCGCCGTTTGTGTCCATCTTCGCGAACATGCGTTCCGCGTTGCCGACGGCTTCAGATCGAGTCAAAATTCCGTCTCCGTCGCGATCGATTTCTTTGGAATGTCCTTTCAGGAATCCGCCCATCGCACTTCGAGAACCGCCTCGACCGTTCAGTTCGGCAGCGCTCAGCTTGTCGTCGTTGTTGGCGTCATAGCCCGCGAACGCTTTGGTGGCTTCGCCAACGATTTCGTCTCGGCTGATGATCTTGTTCTTATCGATATCAATCTCATCGGCATGAACCAGAATCCACGGTTGACGGGGACCATCGCCGGGCTGTGGCCCCTTCGGCCCACCGATATTCGGACCGCCAGCTTGTCCCGGAGGCCTTTCCCCACGCGGTCCGCCACCTTCGCCAACTCGCCGCTGACCACCGGGGCCTCGAAGTTCGTCTGCGGTGATCTGGCTATCTTTATTGGTGTCGAGCTTGCGTAGTGCGGCTGCGGCTTCGCGAAGTTCTGCCTTGTCGATTTTGCCGTCGCCATTTACATCCAACGCCGCGACGATTGGATCACCACCGGCCCTACCACCATCAGGGCGTCCGCCGCCTTCGCCACGACCTCGATTGCCTTGCGGTTCGTTGCCGGTTGGACGTTCGGCATTCCGGCGACCGTCGCCACCACCTCCTTGACGTGGCGTATAGTTCTCGGTCTTCGTTCCTTGCGTTGAAACAAAGTTGAACGTCGCCGATCCATTGGTGGCGACCGTGTACTCGACGGATCGTGGGTCACCGAAAACTTCGTAACGCACAATGAAGCTGCCCGGCTTCGGCCTCTCAAACCCGACGATCTTCGCCCCTTTCAGACCGGGAAGCGATGGCCGAACACCTTGCGCCCGCGGTTGCGGATCAACCTGCCCGTTCAACTCAACGACTTCGCCGTAGAAACCACCGTTCAAATAAGGAAACGTATTCGTCGCGTGATAGTGGTACTCGCCATCCGGTCCTTTGTGGCCGTTCAACCAATCGAGATTCGTTGGCGGCTTGCCGTTCGGATCGTTGTAGCCGTAGATCGGATAGCCATCGAGGGCTACGGCGACTGGGTTTCCGGGACCGACGATCTTTTCCAGATGCATGGGAGCAATGTGGTAGTGGTAATCGTCAGCCCGACCACAATGCCCGCCCCACTGATCCAGTTCACCCGCCTTCAGTGTGTCCGTTTTGCCATCGTTCTTGATCGGGTTAAAGATGGGGACACCGTTGACCGCCAATGCAATCGCACCACGAAAGAAATGTTCCTTCGTCGACATTGGGTTCTTCGCGGGAACCGGGTGCAGCGGAATTCTCCACGCGTTGTTGCCCGTGTACGACTGAGGCAGAGGGACTTGTTGTTGCCAGGCGGTGATGCCAGTCATCATCGGATGATCTGGCATGCCGGTCGATTCAACGAACAGGAAGTCACGATCCCAGCGAACCTTGACGTCCTTGGCGAAAGGATTGAAGAAACTCGCCAGCGTCGGCGACTCAGCCGCCTCCTGACGGAATGCAGTAAGCTGCCAAACCGGTTGAGTGTTCAGTTGGAGAATTTGCTCCTGTCGCTGCTGCACAAATTCCAGATCGTCTGGCGTCAGCACCTGCGTTGGAACGGCGACCACACGTCCATCCGTTGTTTGCAGTTTGACTTGATCGTTTTCTGCTGTCAGCAGCGAGGCTTCAACAGTCGTTGGTGTGCTGGACACAGTCCACGATCCAATCTTCCACGTGCGACTGACCGGCTTAGTGTCGGTTTGACCGCTGGCATGGCTGTGATGGGTATGATCATGTCCGTCGTGGCCGCGAGCCACTGTTAACCCGTTCGTCCACAATGCGCAGGCCGTGAGCCCGACAATGAATTGTCCGAATCGCATCTTTGTTCTCCCAGTATTTCGATCTGATTTTTCAAGTCGCTAATTTTAATTTCGGCCGCGGTTTCCACCGCCACCTCGACGGCCACCGCGTTGCCGCCCGCCACCTTGTGGAACCACATCTGTCAGCCCGCGAAAATCAGGACGGTCTTTCCCGTCGGGCGGCGACTTCACGACCGTGCGGAACAGCACGAGGTTGTCGAGCTTCACGTCGTCAGACCAGATGAACTTCGCTCCCTTGAAGTCATGTTCAAAGAACGGCTCCTTCGGTCCGACTTCTTCTTCGGTGAACTCTTTGGCGTTGGGCCATTTGCTGTCGTCGAAGTCGATCGCGAACCAGTCTTTGGGCAGCGGGATGTTTTCGACTCGCGGGTTCTTCATGTCGCCATCAATCGGCCCCCATGAAACTTTCTTCGCTTTCCATGTCGCGTTGGTCACGGTGCCGTCACCCAGTTTCAGGATAAAACCGCCGTCGCCGATGTTGGTGTTGGCGTACTCCATGCCGGTTTTGGGATCGGCGTTGTCGACGCCCATGACAGCGATTGTCATTGGATAAGCGGGCAACACATCTACCGACACAACGTTGTGCGGAACAAACGAGATGGAATCGACAGCGACCAGTTCGCCGTTGATGTACAGCTTGAACGAGTTGTCCGCGTAGACGTTGGCTTTGATGGTGTCATCGATGCGAGGCTTGCGAGGCGGCTGTTGAGCCGTGACCGTAGCCTCGCATAAGAGGACGATACCGATTGCTCCGACCAAAAGTTGTTTCTTCATCGCTTGAGATCCCATTGGGTAAGTGTTTCTGATGTGCTACGCAAACATTGAGTTGAAAGTCAGCCAGCGAACGGTCAGGAGTGTGCAGATCAGGCATGCCCACCATGCCCCTTGTTGAGCGACTCGGTGTTGCCGCAGGCCGAACAGGAGTCCGACCGCAAGCAACGTCGCAGTGGTTTTCAGAGCAATCAACGCGAGCGGTTCATCAATCAAAGCGGCACCCAACGGATTGAGTTCCTTCATGTCACCAGCGCGCGAAACAAGCAGCGTCCAGATGAGATCGAGGGCCGATAAGACCGTCACGAGAGCCAGTGAGCGAATGACGGCATGTTTCGCGATCCGCGTTTCTGGCGATGCACCTTCCGGATCGGGTTTGAAAGACAGAAGATGTCCAAACGCCATGACTACCAGAAGCATGCCCACAACCGTCAACGGGTAAGCGCTATTCTCAAGGATGCGTTTCGCCAACACGCGATTCGCGTGTGATTCTTCGAGTCCGGCGACGCAAGTCAGCATTTCCCCGGCACGCCCGGAAAGCTCTTCGGGGCACTCGAATTCGCTGATCCATATGGCCCACGCAGTCTCATCGACACCGCTCGGAAGCCAATCCCGTTCCCCGTGGTTGAACGCCTGTCTAGATTCCGCGTTGACAAGAACATTCAGCAACTCGTAACTGTCGTTTCCATGAAACGCTTGAAATGGCTCCATTTCAAAGAGCACAAGGCCACCGTCCCCATCGAGCAAGTCCCGCAGTTTTCGACGGACTTGTTGTGCGTGACTACGGGCAACCCCGTTGCGTCGTTGCTTATCGTTCTTCCACGCTTCGAAGACCGAAAGATCAAACGTCGTCTCGTTAATGGAGACGTCAGATTCCGAGAATTCAATTTGATAAGGTGGTGGAAGATACTCGCCATTCAGGAACACATAGCCGGTATCGACGTTGAGCTGCGACGTTCCGTTCTGTTGACCACGCTGAACGCTCCGCTCGGCGTTTCTGACTGTTCGACCAGTACGTTCAACGTCCTGTGCCATCGACACGGAGCCCTGAACGGAGACAAATAGAAACAAAAACAGGGGAACTCTCACTGCTTCTTTCTCCTGTTTGTCTTTTCCTTGTTCGTTTTGTTTCCGCCACCGCCGCCCTTGCGTACGACCGGTTCTTTGCTCGGGTCGTAGTTTGGATTTGGAGTCGCCATTTGGGCGTCAACATCGTCGAGGTACTTCACCAGCAGGCTGTCCAGTTCCTTCACTCGCTGAGGCATCTGTTTCGATAGGTCATTTTGTTCCGAGATGTCCGTCTCCATATCGAACAGGGCCAGCCGATCTTCTTCATAGAATTTCAGCAGCTTATGCTTGCCGAGGTACAAGGCCGAATGGGGACCGTCACCACCTTGATAATGCGGGAAGTGAAACACCATTTCTTCACGCGGACGTTTGACGGTTCCCTTGCCATCATCGAGCAGGCCGGCAATGCTGCCGCCTTCGATGCCCGGAGCCAGTTTCGATCCAGGAATATCGGCCCATTCGCAGTAGGTCGGATAGAAGTCGTAGCCGACGACTCGTTCATGGCACCATGAATCGGCTGGAATGCCGGGGCCGCGAATGATCATCGGACTGCGAATGCCGCCTTCCCAGACGCCGCCTTTGCCGCCAGTCAGCCCGCCGCGTTTGCCTCCGCCTTTTCCGCCACCACCACCACTCCCATTGTCGGACATGTAGATGACAAAGGTGTTGTCCGCCAATCCGAGTCGGTCGATCGCGTCAACGACCATGCCGACTCCGGTGTCCAGATTCTCTGCAATCGCCGCACTGCCAACGCGTTTCTCGTCAACACTGCTGCCCATCTTCGCCGCGTACTTGGCAAGCGTCTCTTTCATCGCGTTTTGTGGAGCGTGCAAGGCATGCCACGACATCTGTATGAAGAACGGCTTGTCCGCTTGCTTGTTCTTCTCCATAAAGGCCACGGCACGCTTTGCCATGCCGAAGATATCAGCGGGATTCGGGTCGGCGTATTCGTGAGCGTACTCGTTGCCAATGTCGCCGTCGCCGTCGTCATAGCCATTCGCAGCAGGGCCGCCACCGTTGATGTGCCATTTGCCGTAGTGAGCGGTCGCGTAGCCTGCCGACTGCAGGAGTTCACCAATGGTGATTTCCGATGCAGGGATCGATCGAATATTGCGGGGTTCGATCATCTTGTGGCCCGTTTCCGCAGGGGCGGCCTTGGTCCAATGCATGGCTGCCGAACTTTTCCCGGTCTGCAAGCTGATACGAGTAGGTGAACACACCGACGCAGGCGCGTAGGCTGCCGAGAACCGCATCCCCTGTGCAGCCAGCCTTTCGAGATTCGGCGTGTCGACGATCGAACTCTTCGACCAATCCAGATCGGGGTGCATTGGGACAGAAAGCCCATTCCAAGCTTGATCATCAGACATCATGAACACGATGTTGGGACGCTCTGCCGCGTGTGCGGAAGCGGAGACAAAGCACACCAGAATTGCAATGTAGAGATGAGCCTTCATTCTGACTTTCCGTTGCTGTTCGCTGATCGATTGCCTTGACCGCCTTTGCCTTGACCGCCACGACGCTGCGAACTCTCAGCACCTTGTTGACCGCCGCGCCCCCCTTTTTCACCCTGACCACCGCCGCGAACGACTAGTTCCTGAGCATCGAGGATGCCGTCGTTGTTCACGTCCAGCTTCATCAAAGCGGCGACCGCACCGTCGATCTCTTTCGCCGACAAGTTGCCATCGCGGTCGATGTCCAGCAGTCGGAACAAGCCACCGCCACTTTGACCGCCGCCTTTCTGTCCTTGACCACCACCTCGGCCGCCACTCCCTCCACCTTTTTGGCCGTCGTTGCCGCCTCTTCGTGCACTTTGATCCTGTTGTTGACCCTGACCCTGTTTGTCATTCGCTTTATCGCCCCTCTGTGCAAACGCAGAGTCTGCGACAGACAGCAATGCGAACACTGCTGCAAAAGTGATGAGTCGTTTCATGTTTCTTTTCCTTGGGAGACTGTTGGTTTTCATGCTTTGTTAACGCCCACGTGCTTCGTCACGTGACAACGTGCCATCCTTGTTTTTGTCCAGAGAACGCAGCAACGCAGGCAGACGTTCGACTTCATCCTTCGTTAGCTGTCCATCGTTGTTTTCATCAAGACCCTGCATGATTGCGTCAGGTCTTGAGTTCGTGTTTCGCAAGGCAGCAGACTGTGGCGTTTCGCCCGATCGCTTTGCCGGCATTTCGGCATCAATGGAGTCGAGGTAGCTCGTGAGTTGCGTTGACAGTTCTTGCACTTTGTCGACGCGACTACCGGAAAGATCGTTGCGTTCACCAAGGTCTGTCGCGAGATCAAACAGTAAATGTCGCTGGCCCTCGTAGATTCGCACGAGCTTGTATTGGCCAGCAATGATCGCTGAAACCGGCCCCAACGGATCTTTGTCGTAGTGGGGAAAGTGAAAGACGATTGCTTCGCGTGAACGAGCAACTTTGCCTGAGACTGGATCGGCGAGTACCTGTCGCAGGCTGCCGCCTTCGACTTGGTCAGACAGCTTGCCGGAGACTCCAGCCAGATCAGCGACCGTCGGCACAACGTCCGCACCGGTAACCAACACACTTGAATGCGAGCCTGCCTTTGCCATCGGGCCACGCATGAAGAGCGGAATACGAATCCCGCCATCCCACAATCCGCCTTTGCCGCCTTGCAGTGGACCATTACGGCCGGGCGTGCCATGGTCGGCGGTGTAGATCACATAGGTATTGTCAGCAATGTTCAGTTCGTCCAACGTATCCAGCAGCATGCCGATCGTGATATCCATGTCGAGCAGCACCGCGGCAGCTCCCATGTTGCGTTCGTCTCTGCCAAGTCCGAGCTGCAGAACCTTCTCAAAGGTCTCCGGCTTCGCGTCCTCCTGAGAACGACCACCGTAGTGTGAAAGTTGAACGTAGAACGGCTTGTTTGCTGCGGCGTTCTGCTTTATGAACTCAATCCCACGTTCCGTCATGCCATACGCCTGCTTTGGATTTGGGTTGCGGGAATTCTCAGGACCACCGTTGCTGGTCGCTCCATCCGATTCGTCGAACCCATGAACTCGCGGATCAGACTTGCCAACATGCCATTTGCCAAAGTGTGCCGTCGCATACCCTGCTGTCTTCAACAACTCGGCAATTGTCGTCACGTCTCGCGGCAGTTCGCTGACGACACGCGGTTCGATCAGTGCCTGACCGGTGTCGCCGCCCGCGCCTGTAAAGGTCATTCCTAAGCGTGCGGGACTGATGCCGGTGAAATAGGTTGCTCGCGAAGGTGTACATCGTGGCGACGGAGCGTAGTAATTCGAGAACCGAATTCCTTCGCGAGCCAAACGCTCAAGATTTGGAGTCGAGAAGGAATTGCTCTTCGCTTCCGGCTCGTTTGGATCGAGCTGCACCGACGTGCTTGCCCAACCCTGACCTTCACCTTGGATGAACACGAAATTTGGTCGAATTGGACTTTCGTCAGCTTTGCAATGCGGCAACGCAAAGAAGATGAGCATTAAGAAACAGAGCTTGCGTTTCATTGACCGATTCTCCCTTTGCCATCTCCCGATAACATGTACGAATAACTCACATCGCCATTACGTTGGCTTCCGCCTTCGGCTGCAGGCAAATACGCACGGACATAATCAACGCGAGCTGAATCGCCACTCACGCGAACCCGTACGTGACCGCTGCTGCCCTGAACTTCGCCGCTGATGTACCCGTACTCTTCCGCGCTTTTCGTTCCTGATCGGGGGTGTCCGGGCTGCGGGACGAGTTGATACACGATGCCGTCGAGATCCTGCTTGATGAACATGTGGTCGTGCCCGTGAAAGACGACTCTCACACCGTGATCAACCAGCATTTGATGAATGGGCTTGCCCCAACCGGGACGATTGCGATCGAATTCGTCTTCTCCCGATATACCTTTGCCGCCCCATTCCCAGAACGGAGCTGCTTCTTTGCCGCCACGTTGATTGCGGTCACTGCCACCGACCAAGTGATGCAGAAACACAAACCGCAACTTCGCATCACTTTCTTCCAGCGACTGTTTCAGCCACTGGTATTGATGCTCGCCAAGCGTCCAGTACCAGTTGTCGCTGTTTCCGCCGCGAGAGCGCGTTGTTGTGTGTCGAAACGGATCAAGCACAATGAATTGAGCGTCACCCCATTCGAACTGGTAGTAGTTCTCTGGCAAACCAACTTCCCGTTCGAGCCTGTCGTTGCCCGTGAAGAAGTCATTCGGAAAAGGATTCGGCAGGTAACGTTTGCGAGTCGTTGTCGCCCAGACGTTTGAACCACGGTTACCGGATTCGCCGTCGTGATTTCCCAAAGCGAAGTACAACGCGGCGGAATGGCACAGGTGGCCGAGATAGTATCGCTGAGCCAGATACTGCGGCTCCGACAATTCGGGCTTCACGTATTTGCCCGTCATGAACGTGTCGCCCAGAGCAAAGTGGAAGTCGGGCTGATCCGCCAGAGCGTTTTCCAACGTTCGGAGGTAGACATCGCCACTGGTGTTTTCGTCCAGATGGGAATCGGCCTGCACGGTAAAGACAAACGAGCTAGTGTCTGACTTACCGCGCGGTTTGATGATTGAGAGCCGGTTAAACTCGG
>ERZ887942.581-NODE-581-length-29379-cov-6.883952_pt1 | contig 29379 bp, 25 predicted proteins | sample MGYA00521099_ERZ887942 | MGnify/ENA primary metagenome ERZ887942 (study PRJEB32303, sample SAMEA104408605) | aquatic metagenome | biome: Brackish water; feature: Pelagic; material: water | place: Baltic Sea | collected 2014-06-07T06:48:00 | depth 16,251 m ...
AGAGGATCTTCGAGAGGAACTTTGAAAGCGGATCGCGAACGCCAATCTTGCTGAGGAGCTCGGAGACGCTTCAAGAAGTTGCCTCCGGAGAGTTGTATGGTTTTGTGCTTTCGCGTCAGAGTTTTAGTAAGGCTAATCCCACGGCAGACGCAGGTGTTTACACCGCGACTTTGCCAATGAATGAGTCATTGGGAGCAAACTTCCCCGGAGATGGCACGGGGTCAGTTTCTGTCAAAACAACAGGCTCAGTGAAAGGCAGGTTCTATCTCGGGGATGGAAGTGCCGTAAGTTTTTCCAATGTTCTAACCAATGCTTCTCGCGCCTCGGTTTACTATTCACGCAGAGGTTCCTCACTGGCGGGTTATATAGATTTCCGCGATGACCCAACGGTCAGCGACTTTGATAGAAAACTCTTGTGGGATAAGCCTGGGAATTCCAAGACCGTCGATGAAGGATTCACGACCGAGGTCTCCTGATTGGAAGTCGGTTTGCCTATGTTAAAGGTGAAGCTGCTATGGAAGGATTAGCTCCGGATGGAGTCAATACCACAGGAACTCTGGTTTCCGGTTTGGATCCAGCAACTGGCATTGCCGACATTGAAATTGATCCGTTCGAGTTTAATTGGAGCACCGCAAATCGGCTGACTTATTTCGTCGATAACGCTGAGAAAGTTGCTCTCAAATTTAGCACTAAAAATGGTCTGATGAGCGGCACTTATCGTGACGTCGATGGAACATTTCTTCTAATTCGGGGAGCGATTTTTCAAAAACAGAACCGTGTTGGTGGACACTTCTATTCGAAGAAGAAAGATGCCTTCGGTTATTTCTATCTCCTGCCTTACGAAAACTGAGATTCTAGTTCTTCTCGAAACTGGGCGGCGGCTACCCCGTCGTCTTCGCTTGGCGCCCAGCTGGCGAAGACTTTGTCCTCCTCAGTATCAAAAGGGCCTCGTTTTATTTCGAGAATGACCGTGTCCGATTCGAGGCATACCAGTCCGTGTTGAATATTTGGCTCAATGTCAATAAGAGCGCCCGCTTTCAAATCGTGAGTAGAGAGAAGATTTTCAACGTCGTCGTAAACGGCGAAACCAATCCGACCTTGCATCACGAAAATCGTTTCGGAAGCAAATGACCGCGGATGCCAATGCGGTTGAACGTAGGTTCCCGGTTGAAGAAAATTAAGCATTCGCTGAACGAGCGCTTCTTGCTGGCGGTGAATGGGCAGGATGATCCGACCACGCGGGCTCTGGCGGGATGCTTCGATGCCATGGGCCATCAATTTATCATCGAGTTCAAATATGGGGCCGGTGGGACTGGGAAGAGCAGTTTTCATATTGGATAGCGCAATTTGGGAGTTTTTTATGATTCGGAATTCGGATACACTTCCACCGAAACAGATGACCCCGCTCGAATCCATCGCAAATAAAACTCGCCGTGAATTTCTCACGACCTCGGCGTCTGGACTCGGAGGAATGGCCCTGGGTTCGATGTTGGCGCAGGAAGGAGTCCTGAATGCCGCGACTGCGGTCGATGGAGATCAATTTCGAGAACTCAATTCGCATAAGAATCCCAAGGCGAAGGCCTGTATTTTTATTTACATGGCTGGAGCACCGTCTCAGCTCGATCTGTTTGAAAATAAACCGAAGCTGAACGAGCTCGATGGCTCCAGCTTGCCGAAAGAAATTCTCGATAAAGCGCGATTCGCCTTCATCAAGCCTGAAACGGCGAAGCTGATGGGGTCGCCTCGAACGTGGAAAAAACACGGTAAAAGTGGCATGGAATTCTCCGATTTTCTGCCTCATATCGGTTCGTGTGCCGATGATATTTTAAAAGTCAGCTCCCTCCACAGCGAGGAGTTCAATCATCATCCAGGGCAATTGATGATGCAGTGCGGTGTCTCGCGTTTCGGAATGCCGGCAATGGGGTCGTGGGTCAATTACGGGCTCGGTTCTCCTTCCCAAAATCTACCAGGTTACGTTGTCCTGACGGCTGGAAGGGGGGCTTCGGGTGGTTCTACCTTGTGGCAGTCCGGGTTTCTTCCGTCAAAATACGCAGGGGTTCAGTTTCGAAATCAGGGCGACCCCGTTTTGAATTTAAAGAATCCAGATGGCCTTCCGCCTGAGTTGCAACGTGCCGGTTTGGATGCGCTGAAGGATCTAAATCAGCAGCGCTATCAGGAAGTGCATGATCCTGAAATCGCCAGCCGGATCGCGAATTTCGAACTCGCCAATCGAATGCAATCCGCTGCGCCCGATCTTGTCGATCTATCAGGAGAAACTCAGGAAACCCTCGATTTATATGGCGTTGGTCGCCCCGAGCCTGAAGGAATCGGCTTTCGTGGAAGTCTTCCCGGCGTTGCGACGTACGATACGTTTTCGCGAAATTGTCTGCTCGCGCGGCGCATGGTTGAGCGTGGCGTTCGTTTCATTAACATTGTTCACGCGAGTTGGGACCAGCATTCTCAGTTGGATAAACATTTGGCCTATAATGCTGGCGCAGCCGACCAGCCGATCGCTGCGCTCATCAAAGATTTGAAACGCCGGGGGATGCTCGATTCCACAATGGTTGTGTGGGGTTCCGAATTTGGTCGTACTCCACTTGGCGAAAATCGCAACGGCCGTCCAGATGTGACGGGTCGTGATCACCACCCGTCTGCCTATACGATGCTGATGGCTGGCGGCGGTTTAAAAGGCGGCCTCAGCTACGGAAAGAGCGATGATATAGGCTGGGACATCGCTGAAAATCCCGTTCACATCAATGACCTCCACGCGACGATGCTTCGTCAGTTCGGACTCGATCACCTCAAGTTAACCTATCGATTCCAAGGTCGCGATTTCCGCCTCACTGATGTTGGTGGGAAGGTTATTCAGGATTGGATTGCTTAGAGACGAAAAAAACGAACCAACCCTATTGGTTCATCGAACATACCCTGTTGGTTCGATTTTAGCCGAACCAAATGAATCGCCGACACCGGCAGTTTTATCAGTGCCCTTCGGAACGTTACGGGGACGACTAACAATTTTGTCAGTGCCTTCCGGAACGATGCGGAAACTAACTGGCAGAGTTACAACGAAACTGTCTGCGCACCCTGAATTCCCTCGATTTCTTCGAGTTTCTTCAAGGTCGCTTCGCACACGGTTGAGTCGAGGTTCAACACGACTAATGCTTGTCCGCCAACCTTATTCCGGCTGAGTGACATGTGAGCGATGTTGATATTGTTCTCTCCCAAAACGTGCCCGACATTGCCGACAACGCCGGGTGTGTCGGTGTTTTCGAGGAGCAGCAGATTGCCCTTTGGCTCAGCTTCCACCGAACGTCCTTTGATTTTTACAATGCGTGGAAGGCTTCCGAAAAAGGATCCTGCTGCACTGGTCGTATCGTCAGAGTTTCCTATCTCGATTTCGATGAGTTCGGTGTATTCACCAGGCTCGGCCGGGCGCGACTCGGTCACGCTGATTCCGCGATCTTCCGCCATGGTTGGAGCGTTCAGATAATTTGCAGAACCTTCGCCAGCACTGATTTCGAAGAACCCTTTCAGCGCTGAACGAGTCACCAATTTGGTGTCAATATCACTGACTTTTCCGCTGTAACTAATCGTGAACGTATCCGGATTTGCCGGAGCGATTTGTGCCGCGATCTTTCCAATCGTTTCAGCCAATTCGAGATACGGTCCGATTTCTGCCAGCGTCGTTTCATCAACATTCGGCATGTTTACTGCATTTACGACGGTTCCATTGAGAACGGTGTCGCGGATTGCCCGGGCGATATCGATACCCACATTTTCCTGAGCTTCTTCGGTGGAAGCCCCAAGGTGCGGTGTCAAAACAACTTCTTCACGAGCCAGAAGCGGATTGTCCTTGGTTGGAGGCTCTTCTTCGTAAACATCGAGCGCGAGACCGGCAAGCTTGCCACTTTCGATCGCTGCGAGGGCTGCTTTTTCATCTACCAAACCACCACGAGCGCAGTTTACGATGCGCACGCCGTCTTTCATATTGGCGAGGCGCTCCGCATTAATCATATGCGTCGTCTCTGGCGTTTTCGGCATGTGAAGCGTAATGAAATCAGCTTGCTCGGTCGCTTCATCAACCGTTTCGCAAAGCTCAACCCGCATTGCTTTCGCGCGGCTTGCGGACAAATACGGATCAAAAGCCACGACTTTCATTCCAAATCCCATCGCACGACGAGCGAACTCGCCTCCGATTCGGCCCATGCCAAGAATCGCGAGGGTTTTGTTGTAAAGCTCAACGCCTTTGTAGGCTTTGCGGCCTTCTTTGAAGTTGCCTTCCATCACTGAATTGTGAGCCTGTGGGATGTGCCGAGCCATCGACATCATCAGAGCGAAGGCATGTTCGGCCGTGGAAATTGTGTTCCCTGTTGGCGTGTTCATCACGACGACGCCATTTTTGGTAGCTTCAGGGATGTCGATGTTATCAACACCAACTCCGGCCCGACCAATCGCTTTGAGCGTTCCTGCTCCAGCTTCGATGACTGATTTCCGCACTTTACACTCAGATCGTACGATCAATCCTGAATATTCAGAAATCATGCCCGCGAGCACTTTTTCCTGTTCGTCCTTATCGGGCATCGCACCGATTTCAGGTTTGAAATCGATCTCAAGGTCCGGTTCCGCTTCCAGTTCAGCAACTCCGGTCGCTGAAATCTGGTCTGCAATGAGCACTTTGTATTTGGCCATCGTTTTGGGGTTTGTGAGTGTTGGTTTCGGTTTTTACGAAACGCGCAAAGTTAGGGGAGAGGCGCTACGGTGCAAGCGATTAGACTGCAAATCGTGGCTGATTTCATGTCTTTTGCGGAAGGGCAAACTGCGATCATGAGATCGCGAAATGGAACGGGCTGTGGTAGCGTTTCTGTATGGAAAGACTTCGGCCTCACTATTTTGTTTTAGCGTTACTGGCATTGACCGTTGCGGCATTCGCGGGAGAAAAGCGCTCCTGGACTTCGGCTGACGGATCAAAAACATTCGAAGGCGAAATGCTGGAGTTTTCTGAAACAGAAGTTCGAATCAAGCGTTCGACCGACTTTAAAACCTTCCGAATGCCATTGGATAAGCTGTCGGAGGTTGATCAAGCCTTCATCAACGGGCTTTTGCGGGACCTAAAACGTAATACCGCGGTGAAGGATGGGAAATTCGCCGAGAAAATAAACGGTCAGTTCGAGAAATCAGCGGACGATGCCCCATTGAAATATCAGATCTTCGGAAACCCAAAATGGAAGGGCGAGGAGCGGTATCCGCTACTGATTTGGCTTCACGGATCAGGGCAAAGCGGCACCGATAACGAAGCGCAGATGGGCGGCGCGACGCGGGTTTTTAGCAAAGAAGAAAGTCAGGACGCGCATCCGTGTTTCATTTTGTCACCCCAATGCCCTGATAGCGATATTGGTTGGAAAAACGAAGTGGAAACGAATTTGATGACCGTCATTGCTGATTTGGTCGAAAACCTGCCGATCGACGAAAACCGGATCTATCTGACCGGTTCATCAATGGGCGGTTTTGGATCGTGGCGCATCTCCGCAAATCATCCTGAGACCTTCGCCGCAGTGGTTCCAATTTGCGGCGGTGGAAATACCGGTGACGCAGAAAAACTCAAAAATATCCCACTCTGGGCGTTTCATGGCGATAAAGACGATCAGGTCAATGTCGAGAAATCACGTGAGATGTTCAAAGCCGTTCAGGCAGCCGGCGGCGAGGTCATCAAATACGATGAACTTGCAGGCGAAGGCCACAACATCGCGGGTGGTGTTTACGCCCGCGATGATTTAGCGCCGTGGATTTTTGAGCAAAAGCGAGCCGAAAAGACTACGCATTCTCCCGAATGATCTGTGCGAGAACGTAAGGGAGGATTCCACCGGAACGGAAGTAATCGATCTCAACGGGCGTGTCCAAACGGACGACGACAGTGGCTTCATCGGTTGATCCGTCAGCGCGGTGAACGATCATTTTCGCCTCACCCATTGGCTTCAGATCATTGCTGATTCCGACGATGTCGAAAGTTTCAGAGCCATTGAGTGCAAGACGCTCGTAATCTGCAGCATCTTTGAAGTTCAGTGGCAAGACACCCATTCCGATGAGGTTACTGCGGTGAATCCGCTCAAAACTCTTTGTCACCACGGCTTTCACACCGAGGAGATTGGTGCCTTTCGCAGCCCAGTCGCGGGAACTTCCCATTCCGTAATCAGAGCCACCAACGCACACGAGCGGAGTGTTGGTTTCAGCATATTTCTGAGCCGCGTCGTAAATATCCATCACTTCGCCTTCGGCAGCGCCGTCCGCGTAGTATTTAGTAACGCCACCCTCGGTTCCGGGAACCATCAGGTTCTTAATGCGAACGTTCGCGAATGTTCCGCGAGTCATGACGCGATCGTTTCCGCGACGGCTGCCGTAGCTGTTGAACTGCGCTTTCTCGACACCGTTTTCTTTCAAATAACGACCCGCTGGAGAATCTTCTTTGATCGCTCCGGCTGGTGAAATGTGGTCTGTCGTTACAGAATCTCCAAAAACACCGAGTGGACGTGCGCCTTTGATTTCAACGATGTCAGCTGGGTCCATCGAGAAATTCTCGAAGAACGGAGGATCTTGGACGTAAGTCGAACTTTCGTCCCATGCGTAGACTTCGCCGGTTGAGCTGGCGATTTCATTCCACTGGGGATTCTGCTCAGCAAAATCAGAGTAAAGCTTCTGGAAGACTTCAGGTTTCAGCGCGGCTGAAAGCTCGGCCTTGATCTCAGCCTGGCTCGGCCAAATATCCGCAAGGAAAACAGGATTGCCGTTGGTGTCGGTTCCGAGTGGCTCAGTGGTGAGATCTAAATCAACCCGGCCTGCCAGCGCATATGCGACAACGAGCGGCGGGCTCATAAGAAAATTCGAACGGATATTCTGGTGAACGCGCGCTTCGAAATTCCGGTTTCCGGAAAGAACAGATGCACAAACCAAATCACCTTCCGCAATGGCCGCTTCGATCACAGGATTCAAGGGACCGGAGTTTCCGATACACGTTGTGCAACCGTATCCCACTGTCTGAAATCCGAGATGATCGAGCTCTTTCTGCAGGTCCGTAGCATTTAAATAATCGGTCACCACCCGTGAGCCGGGGGCGAGCGACGTTTTTACATAGCCGGGAACAGTCAGCCCTTTTGTATTCGCTTTTTTGGCCAAAAGGCCAGCTGCAAGCATCACGCTCGGGTTCGAAGTATTCGTGCAACTGGTTATCGCAGCGATCAAAACCGAACCGTGGCCGATTTCTGTTTCGAACGCATTAAAAGTCTCTTCCACCACTGCCGCGCTCGTTTCCGCAGGGCGGTTCGTGGTCATTTCAGCCACGTTGCGTTCCGTTCCGATTTTGTCGCCTTCGTCAGTAGAAAGCATGTTGTTCTCGGAAAATCCCGCCGGTGTTGGCATGTGAACCGCTGCTCTGAAATCGCGTGTCGATGCATCGCGACCAAAGCCACCTTCAGCAACAGGCGCTTCAAAAAGCGTGTTAAAGCTCTCGCGTAAAGCGGGAACGTCGATTCGATCTTGCGGGCGTTTTGGACCAGCTACCGAAGGGACAATCGTCGCGAGATCAAGTTCCAACGTGTCGGTGTAATCGCACTCGCCGGCGGCAGGGATGCCGAACATATCCTGTGCCTTAAAATAATTCTCTACCGTGACACAAGTTTCTTCAGTCCGACCGGTTCCACGCATGTAATCCATCGTTTCTTCGTCGATTGGGAAGAATCCCATCGTCGCGCCGTATTCAGGAGCCATGTTTGCGATGGTCGCACGGTCAGGCAGTGAAAGGGCGTTTGCGCCTTCGCCGTGGAATTCAACAAATTTTCCAACCACACCGTGAGCGCGGAGCAATTCGGTGACGCGCAAGGCCAAATCAGTTGCCGTAACGCCTTCGCTTAGTGTACCGGTCAGGTTCACTCCAACCACTTCGGGGACCAAAAATGTTACCGGCTGACCAAGCATTCCCGCTTCGGCCTCGATGCCGCCGACTCCCCAACCAACCACGCCGAGACCGTTGATCATGGTAGTGTGCGAATCAGTTCCGACGAGGGTATCGGGATAAAAGGTGTTGTCTTTAGAAAGCACGCCCTGCGCCAAATATTCTAAATTCACCTGATGAACAATGCCGATTCCAGGAGGAACCACGTTGAAGGTTTCAAACGCTTGCTGGCCCCATTTCAAAAACTCGTAACGCTCGCGGTTACGGATGAATTCGACGGCGAGGTTGCGATTTAACGCATTTTCTGAACCCGAAAAGTCAACTTGGACAGAGTGATCTACCACGAGATCAACTGGAACCAATGGCTCGATCATCGTCGCGTCTTTGCCCATCCGGTCCGCCTGTGAGCGCATCGCTGCAAGGTCGACCAAAAGAGGAACTCCGGTAAAATCCTGCAAAACGATTCGAGCAACCGTGAAAGGAATTTCGTAATCGCCGGGTGAAGCGGCATTGTAATTTGCGAGATTTTTTACATCCGCCTCTGTTATTTTCTTGCCATCGCAGTTCCGCAAAACAGATTCCAAAACGATCCGAACGCTGACTGGAAGCCGCTTCAAATTGGGTGCGATTCCCGCTTCAGCAAGGGCTGGCAGAGAGTGAAAATTACCCTCGGCTCCTGAGCCGGTTGGGAAGGTGCGGATGACGTCAAAACTCATAATTCGGTTCTAAAAAAGCGGACTAAATTTCAACCGGGAAGCCGGTTTTCGAATCAATAGGGTCTGTTCGATGAATCAACCCTGTTGGTTCGTAAAAGAGGGGGGGACTTTAGGGCCAAAAATAGCGGTTTTCAAAGGGAATTGGCCTATCCTTCGCTTAGATTTACAATCCATACCTTGAAACTACCAATTCGCATTTTTTCCGACCTCCATTTGGCGCACCCATCGTGCCGAATGGAGGTCGTGGAAGCCATGCGGCCATTGATTGAAGGGGCTAAGACGGTCGTATTCAACGGTGATACTTATGAGCAACGAAATCCCAGTCTACGCGAGGAAGGGGAGGCGATGTTTCAGGATTTAAAAGCACTTTGTGAGGACTGTGGTGCTGAATCTATTTTTCTGTGTGGAAACCATGATGCTGAAATTTCGGAACTCGAATGGCTCAATCTTGTCGAAGGAAAAGTATTTCTTACTCATGGCGATGTGCTTTTTCCTCTGATTTCGGCGTGGAATCCGAAAATGTGGAAGGTTGAACCCGAAGTGTGGGCAATCCGAAGGGGAGTTGGTGAGTCTGCGATTCAGGAAAACTTGGACTCGGCATTGCTCGCAACATCGAAGACTCGGTTGCTCACCTCGGGCGACGAAGCCAAATTTAAGAGCAAGCGGTTCAAGGCGATTCGGGCGGTTGCAAGACTATTGTGGCCTCCGCGTCGACCGTGGGAGATTCTGAAATGTTGGATTCAAACCCCATCGTTGGCGGCTGATTTTGCAAAGCGTCATCGCCCAAAAGCAAAGGTGTTTACGTTTGGTCATACACATCGCCCGTTTGTAAAAATCCGTGATGGTCAGGTTTTAATCAATACAGGCGGCTTTTTGACGCCAGGGAAGGCACAATTTGTGGAGATCTCTGAGGGCGCGGTTTCTGTCCATGAAATCAATGAATCCGGCACTGAAATTCGAATCGGAAGAGAGCGGTTTCGGCAGGATTTATAATTTCTCCCCCTAACTCACAAATCAGATTGTCGAATGGTTTCCATATTCAGAAAATCTATAATCTAAAAAGAAATTACAAGGTCGGCAGTCGCAGTCGCGATGTCATCTACCATGTTCTCGTGCGGACCGAATTCGAAAAGTGGAACCGTTGTCGACGGTGTGATCGAGGCCGGAGCGGTCGCTGGCTTGAAGGCGTCGCGATTGGAGTAGCGTTTGGTGACACGGCATTTGCTGATGACTTGATTTCATTAGGGTGGAAAAGTTCTATTTTTCTTTGAAAGGTTTGTCAGTATGTTAGGTAGTCTAAACTGGAAAGTTCACTTTCATTTTTATGAAGACCAGTCAACTCCCTGTTCTAATCGAGAAAGCGGCAGAAAATGCGGCGGTAGTTCTTACTGATGTTTTTGAAAATCCGGCGAAACATTAACATTCGTTGAAAGAAGGCTTCAGCAAGCCGCGCCATTTTCTAAATTTGGTAATGGGCGAGGAGGCAGAAGAAGTCTGCCTTTGCGAAAAAAGCGTGGAGGTAATCACTGCGTTTTTTTCCAAAATCATCAATTCGACGATCGATTCTGCTCGTGCTATCGAGAAGGTCGACACAGAGACACTTCGGCACGCCCAATTGAATCGGATTGAATTGGCTGAAGAAGTGATCGAAGCCGTTTTTGCCGCGAACGATTCCGGTACGGCAAAGGAGTCTCTTGTCCGCGAGCTGATCTCCGATCTCGGGGACGTGGTGGTTAAAAGGGACGAACGGGTGCTTGCTGGAAAAGAGTTTATTGCTGCTCAAAGGCAGGTCGATGAGTTTTCCGGGGCCATTTGTGAAGTCGGCTCGCTCAGCGCGTTGTTTTGATTTCGAAGGAAAATCCGCGAGGTTAAGGAATGTGGTTAATCCTGCTTGTTTTCATATTTGCTGTTCAGCGCGGGAGACTTGTTATCCAACCTGGACGGGCATCTACAGGGATGGACCATGACGTTTTCTGATGAATTTTAATGAAGCAAACTCGATCTAAAAAAGTGGAATCCCTATGATCCGTGGGAAGTCGAAATTAACGGAGAGCTTCAAGCTTACGTCAGAAATTCATTTTTCGTGAAAGACGGGATCTTACGAATCCGGGCCGAAAAGCGTCAGGCCGAATACGATGGCAAAATGCGGGAATATTCGTCCGGGAAAATGACGACGACTTCAAAACTTGCGCAGAGATACGGTCGGTTTGAAATTCGCTGCAAAGTCCCGAAAGGGAGGGGCCTGTGGCCGGCGTTTTGGATGTTGTCGGATCCGCCCTCGTGGCCGCCTGAAATCGATATCCTGGAATTTCTGGGACATGAAACGGACAGGGTTTATTTTTCGAATCACTGGCCGAAGCCTAACAATCCCGATGATTCAGAATCAGTGACTAAAGAGCAGAAGGTGAGGGGAATTGATTTTTCGGCAGATTTCCACACGTTTGCAGCTGAGTGGGAGTCCGGTGAGATTCGCTGGTCTTAGGATGGAGTTGAAAAATATCGAGTCACGAAAGACATTCCTGATGTTCCGATGTTCCTGCTCGTCAATTTGGCCGTGGGAGGAGGGTGGTCTGGTGATCCTGACAAAAGCACCGTTTTTCCGGCTTATTTCGAAATCGATTATGTGCAGGCATGGAAGAAAGAGTAATGAGTTTCAATATTTTTTAAAATTTTAGTTAATGGTTCTTGATTTTTCATAAGCATTTAGTTTGTTGAGGTTGTTCATACTGAATGAGCCGTCAACAAAATGAAATTCGCTGCTCTCTTTCTTTTCACCGCATTTTTGATTGGGAATTCCAGTGTATCCCAAGCGGCAGATTATCGGCTTCATTCAGATGCAAAGCCTGTGGTAGCGCCGCCCTTACCGATCTCCGGATCGAATCTGCATGGAATCATCGAGCCTGGTCTTCCCGAAGAGCCCTGCTTTTCTTATCGCTACGTCGAGGCGGGCTATGTTTATCGAAATTCTGATCCGTCGTGGGGAGGCAACGGAAATGGTGGTGGCGTGAAGTTTTCTTATGACTTTCTGGGCCCCATCTACGCTTTGGGGTCATACAGCACTGGAAGCGGCGATTACGATTCGAAGTTCTCCGATGCTGATTTCGGTTTGGGCATGTATCACCAACTTTTTGAGTGCTTCCAGCTGACTTTCGAAGCGGGCGGGGCATGGCAAAAACGCGAAATCGACGGTTATTCTGAAAGCGACTTTGGCTATTTTGTCGGGCCAGGATTGCGGACGCGTTTAAAAAAAGGCGTCGAAGTTTTCGGCAATGCTTACTATTCCGAGGTCGGTGAAACGGACGGGCTGGTCTACGGCGGCGGATTCGTCATCGATTTAATGCCAAACTTATTTTTGAATCTTTCAGCCCAAATTGACGATAACTCGGAAACTTTCCTTGCAGGGATTCGTTACGTTTACTGAAAAGTTGTGTGTTCTTGAATGTGGTAATTCAACATCAAAACCGGTGGCCTGCCAGCCCGGTTTTTTTGTGTTTGAAAAAAATACGATCCAACAGCGTTGGTTTATCGAGCGCACCCTGTTGGATCGTAAAAGAATCGTTTTTCGAGTCTTGAAAATCTCGATCAATCGGCTCCACCGCCGGAGTTGCCGAGCTCGGCATGTTCGGGTGGAAGGGCTGCGGTGAACCGTGATTTATCGATCGCTTTCATGTATGCCTCGAGTGGAGAAACTTTGCCGGAAAGCATCGTATCCCAAATCGCATCGTCCATGAATTGCATCCCGTATTCCTTACCACCGGTGATGATGTCGTGGAGTTTTTGGGTGGAGCCTTCACGAATAACCGCGCCTACCGCCGGGGTCGAAACGAGAATTTCGTTCACCGCGACTCGGCCGGGTTTGTCGTCCCGTTTCAAAAGCAATTGAGCAACAACGCCGCGGAGTGACCCGGCAAGCATGGTACGAACCTGTGACTGCTGGTCGGATGGGAACACGTCAACGAGACGGTCGACGGTCTTACGAGCGTTGTTCGTGTGGAGGGTTCCAAAAACGAGCAGGCCGGTTTCCGCAGCGGTGAGTGCGAGCGAGATGGTTTCCAAATCCCGCATCTCACCAACCAGTACAATATCAGCATCCTGACGAAGCGACGCGCGAAGTCCGTCCGCAAACGAAGGGCAGTGAATCGGCACCTCTCGCTGAGTGATTGTCGACATTTTGTTCCGATGAACAAATTCAATCGGCTCTTCCACGGTAATCATGTGGCGCGCGTAGGTCCGGTTGATGTAGTCAAGCAGGGCTGCGAGCGTGGTCGATTTACCGGAACCCGTAGGACCAGTCACAAGAACGAGTCCGCTCCGCATATCGCCAAAACGCTCGATTACATCGGGAATTCCGAGTTCTTGAATCGTGGCAATTTTAGTCGGGATGAGACGGAAGACGGCTCCAAGTCCATTCTTTTGTTTGAAGTAGTTGCAACGAAAACGGGACTCTTCATCCATCGCGTAAGCGAAGTCGAGGTCGCCTTTTTCGAGAAACAATTCGAAGGCTTTTGGATCGCAGATTTCAGAAAGCATTTGCTTGAGCGTCTCATGATCGAGGATGCCGTCTGAAATTGGAGCTACCGCTCCGTGTGCTCGAACTTTGGGAGGTTGCCCTTCAGAAAGGTGAAGGTCTGAACCGCCTCCGGTTACAAGGTACGCAAAATATTGGTCTATGACTGCCATAACGTAAAAATGAGCTGAATTTTAAAAAGGTGACTGACTTTAAATGCCAAGGGTTTTGCGAAGAGTGTTGGGGTCAATCGCCCGGCCGATGGCTTCTTCGCCGGAGATGTCCCCGTCGTAGTAGAGCTTTGCCAGTGCGTCATCCATCATAATCATGCCGACTCTTTTACCCGTCTGCATGGCACCGGGAAGCATGAACGTCTTGCCTTTTCGAATGAGAGAAGCAACAGCCGGAGTATTGACGAGAAGCTCGAGAGCCAACTTTCGGCCTTTTCCGTCCTTTGTTGGCACGAGTTGTTGCGAAATAATTCCGCGAAGCGATTCCGCAACCATAACTCGGATCTGCTCACGTTGCTCAGTTGGGAACACGTCGAGAACCCGGTCGAGCGTTCGTGCCGCACTGCCCGTGTGGAGTGTAGCCAGAACGAGGTGACCCGTTTCCGCCGCCGTAATTGCGAGTGAAATCGTTTCCAAATCCCGCATCTCACCAACCATGATGATATCCGGATCTTCTCGAAGTGCCGCTCGAAGTGCATGCGAGAAACTGTCCGTGTGAAGGTGAATTTCACGCTGGTTCACGTGGCAATTGTCGGACTCGATCACATACTCAATTGGGTCCTCCAATGTGATGATGTGGTCTTGTCGGTCATGATTGATCTCGTTGATCAAAGATGCCAGAGTCGTCGATTTTCCGGAACCAACGGCACCGGTTACAAGCACCAAACCGTTCTGATACCGAAGCAGCGGTTTGATGGCTTCGGGAAGTTCCAGCTCAGCCATCGACCTTAAATTGGTCGAAATAACCCGAAAGACCATTTCCCAGCCGAGGCGCTGCTTCACAACTGACGCACGAAATCGACCAAATCCGGGATCGTAAGCAAAGTCGACATCACCTTTTTCTTCAAGACGGTGTAATTCAGCTTCCGGCAGATAATTTCGCGCAAGAACCTCAGTTTGTTCTTGAGTTAAAAATTCCGAGTTTTCCCAAATGGGTTGGAGAAGGCCAAAACGCCGCCACTTGGGCTGACAGGTTGGGGAAAGGTGCACATCAGAAACGTCGTATTCCTGAGCTAATTTGAGATACTCATCCACGTGGGTGAGAACTTTTACCAAATCTTCTGACATAATTTAAATTCGTTCGGTTGGAGCTTAATCTTCGATGTTCATTTCTGGAGGCTGAGCATTCTCCGGCATGTCTCCGAATCGGGTGACATACCATTGCTGCAGCCCGTCTTGCGCCACTTTTTGGATTGATGGCAAAGAAGCTCTGAGTATTTGCTTTCCGGCAATTCCTATCAAGCCTAAAAACGCGGTTCCCATTATTCCACGTTTCGTTTTTTCGGCCTTGCTTGGCCTTCGGCGGAAAAAAGCAGGAGAAACGATTGCCATGGCAACTCCCACTGCGATACATCCACCAATCCACTTAAATGAATTTTCGCTGACCGATTGACGAAAACGTTCCGGCACATTCAGCCGATGTCCCACTTCACCTACATCACCCGAGATTTGACGGCGAGATGTTTCCAGTGACCTGAGCAGAGCTTCTTTTTCCGGATTTGGTTTCATGAAATATCCTGCTCATTGTTTTGCTGCTCTCGATGGCTGTTCAACCACGAGCGCTCGCGTTGAAACTCACGGACGGATTCCTCAAAAACCGGATTCGCGAATTTTTGTTTAGCCAGCAGCAGTAAAATCCCGCCAACCAGCAAATGAGCGCCTCCCACGGCGACGGCAGCCCACGGCCACGGCCATTCCAATTTGATCGTGATGAATCCGAAAATTCCAACTGCGAATCCCAACCACGCGAGAAGAAGAAAAAAACCGCCCGCTACGAAGAGCGCTAATTTTAGCAAAAGCCCGTTTCGAGCTTCTTTTGCCTCAATGACGAAAAGCTGTGATCGCGCCCCGAGATAATCTAAAATTGACCCCAGCGTCGCTGCAGCCTTTGATCCCAAGCCCGAAGCACTCACGCGAGTAGATTTAGCGGATGATTCGACCAATGATGAACCCGAGTCCGAGAGCTATAAGCACGGACTTAGCTGGATTCTGGCGAACGTAGCGCTCACCTTCCTCACGGATTTCATCGACACGAACCTTAACATCGCCGAGCTGCTCTTCAGCCGCTCCGCGGAAATGTTCAGCCCGCTCCGTCGCAACGTCGCGATACTGTTGGCCTTTTTCGACCGCAGCTCCTTTAAGTTGAGCCGCTTTTTCCTGAGCAACCGATTTGATTTCCGACGCCTTTTGAGTCGCCGCCGTTCGCAGTTCCTCAGCCGCCTTCAGCGCGTGAGATTTACTGGATTCAAGGTTTTCGGCAGGAGTGGCCTCCAGGTCCGAGTTTGTCTGGGCAGATTCGTCACTCATGATTGCGGAACGTGGCACACGTGACCCGAATTTTCCAGTAGCAAATAGGGGTTTAAAAAATCACTCATCGCCCTCCCAAACGAACTCTTTCAAGCGCAATTGATTCGCCCGCTCGCTGGCTTCAATGGCACGCGGACCACCAGTTTCAGCTAGCAATTCGGCCAACAACACCGCTCCCTTCCAGTTCTCTTGTTGCTCTAAAATTTCAATCGCCGAAAACCCGGCCCGGTACAGCCAATCAAATTGAGCAATTGGGGTGGTCGCTGTCAGATTCAACTCTGAAGCCTTGCTATCACGGACGATTGAGAAATATAAAGCGAGGGCATCGTCAGTTTTGTCGAGCGCTTCCAAACACTTTCCTCGACGGACTTTTGCCTGATATTTCCAGGCTTTCGTTGCCGCCGGATGTGCCTCAGCTTTCTGAAATGATTCGATCGCTGACATAAAAAGTGTCTCGTCACCGTCTGTTGCCAGCGCCTTTAAAAACAAGGTATGACCACTATCACACAGCGTTGCAATTTGAAGCTCATCGCTGGTTTCATGTTCTCCACTCAGAATTTTCTCAAACATCGCCAACGCATCATCCAGTTTATTTTGCCCAAGTTTTAAAAGCCCCTGCTCATGCCGGGCGTTAGAGGCGAGTTGTCCCCCACGTTCAGCCACTGTCTCCCACATCGTGAGCGCCTTCTCATGATTCTCAAAAGTCAGTGTCAGGCTGGCGGCTTTCGCCGCGAAAAACAGCGCAATTTCGATCAACTCCGAATCGCCTTGAAGGGCCGACAACTGCTCAAATTGCTCGATCGCCTTGGGGTAATGCCCTTGTTCGAAATGAGCTCTGCCCAGCATCATCAACACCTCCGGTCGGCGTTCGGACCGCGGCCATCGTGGCAGAAATCTGGCAGCTTTTTCAACGACCGCAGGAAGATCTGCACCAATTAGCTCCGTCCAGATCGATGAATAATCAAGTCGCTCGCTTTGTTTCAGGGTGAGGGCTCGCCGTTGGGCGCTGGCCTGACGATCCCGTGCCGCCTGAGGCTGAGGAGGCACCTGATTCAAATGTTTTTCAGCCAATGCGATTTCCGCATCCGCCGATCGAGAATGGTCCGGATAGTCCCGTAAAAAAGTGGCCAGTTTTTCAAAGGCAGCTGAATCCGATCGATCGGCGAGCAGCATTCCTTCTTCGAAAGCGAGTTCCCCGAGTCTGGATTCCAATTTCCTCGCTTCCAGCTCTTTTCGAAACCAGACCAAGCGCGTTTCGTCGTCCGCATGAAGTGCTGCAAGTCCCGCGTGGAACAAGTCTTCATTCCCAAAGTCGCCAGATGCTATGCCGTCGAACATTGCCAGAGCGCGTTTAGGGTCCGCCTTCCGAAGCCAAAACCGAACTTCCAATCCTCGAAGGTAAGCCAGAATATCCGCGTCAGGATTTGTCGCCGTTATTTCCGTGATCGCCTTTTTCGCATCCGGAAATCGGTTGGCCGCGAGATACGTCTCCACAAGTTGGACGCGCGATGGCTCGACGAGCTTTTCGCTTTCAATCAGCGTCAGGAAATCGGCAATCGCTTCGTCAATCTCCCCCAGTTTGCGTTTTACGATCGCCCCGTAATAGAGCGACAATTCCCCCCGGACATTGGGCTCAACCGCCCATTCTTCGATTCGGGTTGGCCAGCGACGGCTCGCCAATAATCCTTCAATTTCCAAAAGATGAAAACCCTCGCGGATCCTTTCATCATCCGGATTGTCCCTCATCCATTCGGAAAGAATTTTATCACCGATCGTAAACTGCCCCCGTTCAAAGCTGGCACGCGCCTCCTCAACCGGCCCTGCAAAAACTGCAGTTGCCGCGAGAAGAAAAGTTACGAAGCAACAGGGTTGGTTCATCGAATAGACGTTATACGATCGTTTCGGTGTTTCAAAGCAACAGGGTTGATTCATCGAACCAGCCCTATTCGATCGAAATTATCGGTTTTTCACGTAAGCGAGGATTTTTGAATCATCCCCGTTTGCTGCCCAGACGGTTCGCAAAAAGTCCGCAGGTGCGATGTCGTAAGTCCGCAAAAAATTTCGGTCGCCGCCGCAGCAAAACATGCTGTTTGGATCCAGTTCACCGCGGAGTTTCGCCCGCGCTTTCACGATGATTCGTGGCAGCCAAACAATTCCGTCCAGGGCCTCGGCTTTTCCAGGCAATGTGGATGGATCGATTACGTTGTCGCTCAATTCACCCTTCATAATGATGGAGAGGTAGTCGCGCCGCACGCTGGCGATCATGACAGCGGTCGGAAGTGAAGGTTCACCGCCGTCGCCAAAATCTTCCACGAAGTCAAATAACTCGCGCGGTCGGTAGCCAATTGACGTCAAAAATGCCAAGTCTTCATCGGTGTAGTAGCCGGTGAAGTCTTCATCGCCGGATTTGTATTTCGCGAGACAGCGCTCAAACAGCTCTGTAAACGTAGTATCCCAAGTGTAATTACTCATAAAATGTCCGACGTAAAAATCCGTCGGGGATTACGTTTGGTCAACTGCAATTCAAAATGACCACTATCGCGGGTTCAGCCTTCAAAAACGTGAGCCCGCTCAACCTCTGCGCCGCACCAGACGCAGCATTCGCGGCGCGAATTGGTGTTTCGTTTGCAGGATTTGCATTCGATAACGGCTGACCCGAGTTTTCCATCGAGGGCACCATCCCGAAGATCGACTTCGGCGATTTTTGATTTCAGCTCGTCCTCGGAAAAATTGCCCGTGTCGCGAATCAGCTCCTACATGGACTGGCAGGCGAGCGTGAGACGGTCGACTTGTCCGCGAAGGGCGCGGATTTCCGAATCTTGTTCGTTCGATTTATTCTTGAGGGGATCTATTTTTTGGTGAACTTGAGATTGGGTGCCCCACGTGTAGTAATTCATTCCCAACAGTGGTGCTTTCGCTGAAAAATCTCGATTACAAAATCGCATCAATTTAAGAGTGCTGTTGTTTCGCAGGTCTTGAGTTTTTCAAAATTCCGCCGACGTTCGATTCAGTGCAGCAGATTCCCACTCCAGAAATTCAAGAAGCGATCGTTGCGGAGGAGGCATCGAAAGCGCTTCCTATTCCGGAAGGTCCGATCAATCCAGATGCTGAGCCGGAGACGCTTTTCCGGGTTTTGCGGGATGTCATTGAAACCAAAAATTTCGAGGAGTTTGGCCCCTGGTTTGAGGGCGTTATCAAAACGCGGGAATTGTGGCTCGATTTAGGTTTACTGGCTGGCTCGATCCTTTTTGCGTGGGTCACCGCGCATCTCCTGAAGAAGGCATACGGGGCAGGTAAGTTGCCAACGTTTCAAAAATTAACGGCAAAATTTCAGGCACAGCAGAAGATTTTTCTTTTTCGTCTGATTCTCGTCCCGACCATATGGATTGTTTTGGCCGTGGCGAACGCGATGGGGCTCGATTGCCCTGTTCTTCGTACCTTTGGTCTAATTGCGACACTTTTTGTTTTTATTCATCTACCGACCCGTTTTTTCAAATGGCGGCTGTGGATGCGGATTATTACCACGACGCTTTTTGTTTTCGCGGCGCTTCATATCCTCGGTCTGCTGGACGACGTGTCCATATTTCTGGATGCGCAATCCGTGAAATTGGGTTCGGTCCGAATTTCAATTTTAGACATCATTAAAGGCTTTTTTGCCATGGTGCTGTGTTTTTGGCTGGCCGGTATTTTCGCCAAGATCGCTGGGAAAAGGATCGCTGGAGTCACTGAGATTGCTCCGCGGATGCAGGTCCTGTTGTCTAAGTTGATGAGTGTGGGGCTCTACGTTCTTGCTGTGATGTTGACGTTGGGTGTGATGGGAATCGACCTCGCTGCGCTCACGGTTTTTGGTGGTGCGCTTGCGTTGGGCCTCGGTTTTGGTCTGCAAAAGGTGGTTTCAAACCTCGTCAGCGGCATCATCCTTTTGCTCGATAAATCGATCGAGCCCGGCGATGTGGTTGAAATTGGCGACACCTACGGATGGGTGAATGCGCTGAATTTGCGATACGCATCGGTCATCACCCGCGACAACAAAGAGCACCTGATTCCGAATGAGGATTTGATCACCCAGCCGGTGATCAACTGGTCGTTTTCGAGCGAACTGGTTCGGGTTCGGGCACCAATTGGAATTTCCTACGATAGCGACGTGCGGCTTGCCATTAAACTGGCGAAAGAGGCGGCAGCAAAAATCGATCGCGTAGTGGAACAGCCCGCGCCGGTTTGTAATTTGTTGGGTTTTGGTGACAGCACGGTGGATCTGGAACTGCGTTTCTGGATCAATGACCCCACGAATGGAGTCGGCAATATTCGCAGTCAGGTGCTGCTGGAAGTCTGGGACAGTTTCAAAGATTCCGGCGTTCAGTTCCCATTCCCGCAGCGCGACATCAATTTCAACGAGCAGCAGCTGGAGAAGATTGAGCGGCTGTTGGGAGGCCGGAAATCGGAATCAAAGCAAGACGTTTAAACCTCGTTTAAAACTCCAAACGCATCCAATTTCCCAGCGGTTTTGAAGAAATTGAGTTCGTCCATTCCTGCGGCTTCCAATTGGGATTTTGTCGCATCCGCGGCCAAATTTCCGAGCATATATTCGCGAATTGCATCCATTTTCCGGGTTTGAATATCGATGAAATCCGGATCAACCACCGGCGGTGAGACTTCGAGCAATTCAGTGAAGGCAACACCTTTGGTCGCGGCTTCGGCTTTGGCTGCATTGATGGCATCGATCCAGTCCGTGTGCATCACAGTGAAATAATCGCGCATCGCCTGCTTGTTAAAATGCGTTACGAATTTCCGGCCATCGAGTTCGAGAAATAGCGTCGCCCGCATCGAATCGGTATCGATCGTGTCGACAAAAACGATATCGTCACCGTCTTTGGCAAATTCCCATTTGATGTCCCACATCAGGAGTCCGATTTGCTCGACAAGCTGACGCACCACCCAGGCACCAAGCACTGCCATTTTGCCGGATTTCACGAACAAATCGCCGTTCAGTCCGCACATCGCGAGCGCTTCCTGCTTGCTGACCATGCGGTCTTCCGGTTCAAATTTACTCGTGCAATCATTGATCGGCCGGTTCAAATACTGCCACGCTTCGAGCGAGCCGGACGCAACTCCGAGTTCCTGAGCGAACGACTTTTGCGCACGCACATCCATCTTCAGGAACTTTTTGTAAACCGAACTCGCGCTGGTGATTCCAAATCGCACGATGTATTCCAACGGAACAACAAAGCCGTCCTCAGTAGGATATTTTGAATAATCAAAAAGATGAGCCCCGAGAAATTCAGTGCGTTCCGGTTTCAGAATCTGATATCGTCGAACCACATTATAAGCACTTGGATTTTCCGGCAGACCGTCTCGTGAAATCTCACCCGAAACCGCATCGAGCATTCCTTCGTGATGCGTCCGCGAACCGACCTTGCAGCATTCTCCCAGTGTTCCGCTGAGCAATTCCGCCCGATAGGCTTCATCCAGCTCCGGCGCATTCTTGATTGAATCCGCAACTGCTTTCCACGTTTCCGGATCTCCCATTTTGGAATACAGCACGTGACGAAAAACCGCGCGGTTCACGTCGTGGCCGGGAATTTCAAATAGCGCTCCGACATCAAAAACCGAACCGCGGGCCGTCGTTTGCGTGACCATGATCGAATCTTCGCCGGGCACGGGAAAGAGACGCTGAACAGAGCCTTCATAAAACGGCTCACCAAGTTGATCGGGCGGGATAGGATTCACGACCTGACAAAAGCGAAAATCACCGCTTCGACAACTGGCAATTTTTCAAGATTGAACAATCTGCTCAGGAAAATGCGTTGAGCTGAAAGTTACTTTGGTAAATTTCTTCGTTTGGTTAAAGGTGGCATTCACGACATGCTCGATTTTTACCCACTTGCGAAAAAAATTCTGTTCGCCCTCGATCCCGAGAAAGCCCATCACCTTACGCTTTCAGGCATGCGGATGGCGCATCAACTGCGTCTGCTTTCCGTTCAGACAGGGGTGGATCGTCGAACGAACCCTATCGAAGCGATGGGGCTGAATTTCCCGAACCGAGTCGGACTCGCGGCGGGAATGGATAAAGGCGGTTTGGCGGTGGATGCGTTTGGCGCGGTCGGATTCGGCCATGTTGAAGTCGGGACGGTGACACCAGTGCCTCAGGCGGGAAATCCGCAGCCGCGATTGTTTCGCCTCGTCGAGCATCAGGGGATCATCAATCGGATGGGTTTTAACAATCCCGGAGTCGAGCAAATGATGCGCAATCTCGATAAGTCGGCCAAAAATTTCGAAGGCGTTCTGGGGGTCAATATCGGAAAAAATGCAGTGACTCCCATTGAAAACGCGCTGGATGACTATTTGAAATGTTTCCGCGGCGTTTATTCGCGCGCGGATTACGTGACAGCGAACCTGTCATCGCCAAATACCAAAGGGCTGCGTGATTTGCAAACCGTCGAGACTTGTCGCGAGCTGATCACGCTGCTGCAAAACGAGCGGGATTCGCTCTCGACGACCCATGGAAAATACGTGCCGATCACGATTAAAATCGCCCCTGATTTGCAAAAGGAAGCGATCGAAGGATTGGCCGGGGTTTTCAGTGAAACGAAGATCGATGGAGTCATCGCAACGAATACGACGATTTCGCGTGAGGCTGTAAAATCGCATCCACTGGGAAATGAAACCGGCGGACTCAGTGGTGCGCCATTGACCGATCATTCGACCGAAGTCATCAAGATTTTGCGCGCTGCGCTGGATGATTCGATCCCGATTATTGGTGCCGGCGGAATCATGAATGGCGATCACGCGAAGGCGAAAGTCGAGGCGGGCGCGGATTTGGTGCAGATCTATTCCGGGCTTGTCTATCGCGGTCCCGCTCTGGTAAAAGAGTGTGCTGGTGTTTGAAATTTCGACTAGTTCGCAGTGATGTTATGAAGATTGATGACGTAAAGATTGCGAATTCCGGAATTGAATTGAACGAACGAATTGAACGAACGAATTGTTGAAGAATTTGAGAGCAGAATCTCATTAAAACTACCAAGCGATTATCGTAAATTTTTACTTTCTTCCAACGGAGGCACGCCCAGTCCATCTTCATTCAATTTACCCTCAGGCGTTGAAACCCGAGTTAATCAGTTTTTCAGTTTAAAAGAGGGCAATACTGGACATTGGCAGGAATTGGAATTCAAGTTCAATGTCCGTGACGAAATATTGAAGCCGGATAAAATCCCGATAGGCCGCGATGATTATGGCAATCAAGTTTGCATTCAATCAGACCCAACTGGAACTATATTTTTTGAAGATCAAGAATTTGCATCAGTAACCAAAATTGCTGATTCTTTTTCTTCCTTTCTTTCAAGCTTGAGGGATAGCCGGTATTAGCACGAAACTATTGATTTCTGTTTTCCCCTCATTTCGTGGGAAAAAAGTGAAAGTTTTGGTTTGGATACTTCGCAAAACTCAAACTCACGCCACCTCAGCAAACGAAGCGATCTGTTCCTTATCGCCGTCGAAAACCTCGCTGAGGAAAAGGAGGACTTCATCTTTAGGAACGCGAGCGAAGCAGGCTTTTGCACCTTCATTATTTCCAAGTGCCTGTTGAGTTGCACCGAGATTTTTCAACGACTGCTGCACATCAGGGTGAGCGTCGTTTTTGAAAAAGCGATCGCGAATTCGAAGACTGCGCTTGAACATTCGTTCGGCCGATCTGAGTCGATCGCGACGAGTGTAAAAAGTGCCGATGTTGTTATAAATCGCGGCCACCTTGTCGTTGTTGGAACCAGCGATGGCTTCAAGAATCACCAGCGCCATTTTGTAATGATGCTCGGATTCGTCCCATTTTTCGGCACGTTTGAAAAGGATCGCAAGATTGTTGTGAATCACGGCACGGGTCTCGCACCAGGTGATGTCATTTTCCTCTGCAATCTTCAATCCGTTTTCGTAACAAAGAATCGCTTTGTCGGTGTTGTCATCGCATTCACACAAATAGCCGCGCTGCGATTTCAGTTTTACCCGAATTTCAGGCGAAACGTGTTTCCACTCTTCATCCGCGTGCATTTCCGCTTCGCGATAAAGGCGGTCTGATCGTCCAAATTCCTTCAACTTCAGCAAATAGCCGGCAAACGATGTCAGCGCATGAATCAAATCACCACGATGCTGAGAGGAGTTGAGGTGGGCGCGGCGCCTCTCGACCTCGAGATTGCGCATAGCCTCCCGGAACCCCTTTGCAAACGAAGGGTCATTTTTGAGATTGGACATGGCGGAACAATGGCGACAACGGAATCACCACTAACCACCTTGCAGAATCTCAAAGAGTTCTCAACAATTAATATTAAGATATCTTAAATATCTTTTTTTAATTAATTTTCAGGAGATTCTAACCGATTGCCGCTTCGAGCGCCAACGCCGTAATTTCTATCGTCTTATCAATGTCATCCGGGGTATGAGCCAGCGACATAAATCCAGTTTCGTAAGGCGATGGCGCAAAATACACGCCTTCATCCAGTGCTTTCCAAAAGAAGCGGCGGAATTGATCAAAATTCGACTCTTTCACATCATCCACATTGAGGATTTCTCCGCTGCGGAAGTAGAGGCAAAACATCGAGCCTACGCGATTGAAAGTGTAATCGAGCCCATGTTTTTTCAGCGCATCGCGAACTCCCTCTTCGAATTGAGCTCCGTTTTCTTCGAGCATTTCCCACCCGTTTTTGCGCTCCATTTCGCGCAGTTGAGCGATGCCTGCGGCCATTGCCAGTGGATTTCCCGAAAGCGTTCCGGCCTGATAAACCGGACCGTTCGGTGCTAGGTAATCCATGATATCTGCGCGGCCACCGAATGCACCGACGGGTAAACCGCCTCCGATCACTTTTCCGAGAGCAGTGAGATCCGGAGTCACGCCTGACAATTCCTGGACGCCGCCTTTGGCTACGCGGAAGCCGGTCATCACTTCGTCAAAGATGAGAAGAGCTCCATATTTCGTGGTGATGTCGCGGAGCTTTTGAAGATAGCCATCCTGAGGGAAAACGAGTCCAGCGTTTGCAGGATATGGTTCGACGATGATTGCCGCGATATTTTCTCCGTCTTCTGCAAATGCTTGATCGAGCGCTTCCGGTTTGTTGAAAGGAAGCACCGTTGTCAGGCTGGCGAATTCTTCAGGAACGCCGGCACTGTCGGGCTCGCCATGAGTGAGAGCTCCGCTGCCGGCAGCAACGAGCAAAGAATCGGCATGTCCGTGATAACACCCATCAAACTTCACAATTTGCTTTCGCCCCGTAAATCCGCGTGCCAATCGAATGGCCGACATTGTGGCCTCGGTTCCACTGTTCACCATCCGCACTTTTTCGACCGAGGGAACCCAGTCGACGATTATTTGAGCCATTTCAATTTCGCCCGGATGAGGCGCTCCGAAGCTCACGCCTTCTTTCGCCGCGTGGGTTACCGCATCGATTACGACTTGAGGAGCATGTCCGAGAATAGCCGGTCCCCACGTCCCGATGTAATCGATCAGTTCGTTGCCATCGACATCGCGAATGTGGCAACCGCGAGCGCGTCGGACAAAAAACGGATCGCCATCGACATTTTTAAACGCCCGCACTGGAGAATTGACACCTCCGGGGATGATTGATTTGGCTTTCGAAAAAAGTTTCTTTGAGAGGCTGCGATCTGGCATGATAGGGCTGAATGAATCTTACGAGCCGCCATTCGTCAATAGATGCGTCATGGCGCGGTATTGTTATCGGAGATAGATTGCGAAAGGAAAAGAATGCCGCCCCGTCCTACTCGCAAAATTGAAATGACTTCACCCATGAGAACCCACTTCTTCCCCACCACATTTTTTGCTTTGATTGCACTCGTTTTTGGAGCTTCGGCAAATGCTTTTGATCACACCCACTCTGCGCTAACTGCCATTTTGAGAACCTATGTGAACAATGTGGGGATGGTGAATTACAAAGCTCTGAAAGAAAATCGAGCCGATCTGGAAGCGTATCTGAAAACTACCGCGGCCGTATCTGAAAAGGATTTCAAAAGCTGGGCTGAAAACGATCAAATCGCGTTTCTCACCAACGTTTACAACGCCGAGACGCTCCAATACATCGTTGATAACTACCCGGTGAAATCGATCAAAAAGCTGGGACCGCTTCTTGGGTCGCCGTGGGATGAAAAAAATGTCGATTTGTTTGGAGGAAAAACCACGCTGAACAAAGTCGAGCACAGCAAGCTTCGTGAAGACTACAATGAGCCACGGCTTCACTTCGCTCTCGTTTGCGCCGCCAAAAGCTGCCCGCCGCTTCGGGCTGAGGCATACACTGGTGCTAAACTCGATGATCAGCTTACGGATCAAGCGAAAGTCTTTCTCGCTGAATCAGCTAAGAATCGGGTAGAGGGAGACACCCTGCATCTTTCGATGATTTTCAAATGGTATGGCGATGATTTCAACAAAGACGGCAAGACCCACATCGATTACATCAATCCGTTTTACGAAGCTGACACGACCAAGCTGAGCGTGAAATACACCGATTACGATTGGGATTTGAACAAGCAGTAGGCCTTGCGCCGAATCGTCCATTTTTTACTTTCTCTCTTCAAACGCCGCGACCGCTATGTCAAAAAACGACGACACTGACCAATCAAAATCGATTCCCTGGAAACTCATTCTAGGGTTTCTCTTCTTAGCCGGATTATTTGCCTCCTATTTCATTTTTGATGGAAAGGCCCTTCTCGAACAATTTATCGAATGGATTAAATCGCTCGGCGTCTGGGGACCAATCGTGTTTGTTGTCGCCTACATTATTTTGACGGTTTTCATGATTCCCGGATCAGTGCTCACGCTGGGAGCCGGATTTGCATTTGGGCTTGGATGGGGATCCCTCTGGGCTGCGATCGGAGCGAATTTGGGTGCAAACCTCGCCTTTTTGATCGGTCGATATTTTGCCCGCGAAAAAATCAAAGCGAAAGTCACTGGAAACGAAAAATTCGAAGCGGTCGACAGTTCCGTGGAATCAGAAGGTTGGAAAATTGTAGCACTAACCCGATTGGTGCCCATTTTCCCATTTGCCCCGCTTAACTACCTCTACAGCGTTACGGGGATCAAATGGCTGCCATACGCAATGGCGACTTTAATTGCAATGCTACCAGGGACCGTCATGTATGTTTATCTTGGCTCGATTGGACGTTTTGCTGCTGAATCGGGCGGCGCCGAGAAAACCACCGGCGAGAAAATTTTCTTCGTCGTCGGCTTGGTTGCAATCATTGCGGTGACGGTCTACGTCACCAAATTGGCAAAAAAAATCCTGAGCCAAAAAACGAATATCGACACCGGAGGCGAATCGGACGGCTCTTCCGATTCGGAGTGAGTAAAATGATCAGACCCTATCCGTTCATCGAACGAACCCTATTCGATCGTGGAAAATCGGATCCGACTTCAAGCGGCAGCGAGGCGGCTGTTGTGAATCCCACAGGCGGTTACGCGGCTTTGAGTTAGCGCGGCAACTTGGTCGATGTAATTCTGCCACTGCATGGGCCGAAGTGCCAGTAGGTCGGAATTTCCGCCGGTGTTCACATCGCAAATTTCCCAGCCGAATTCAGAATTCCGTCGACCGTAATTAAGGCGATGGATCCACGCGCCGAATTCGTCTTTGCGCCAGAGCTCAGGGTCGTTCCCAGGGACTACTTCGGCGCATTCCCAAACGGAACGAACCAGGTCGGCGTCATAACCTCCCGAGTTTGCTGACGAAAACTTGGTTTCTTCTGTGATTCGTGAATTCTCTTCCGACGGAGCCGGTTTCAGCGAAGTGAAGTCTTCAGAATCAAAATAAAGCGGAAAAGGCATGATCAGGGCAGGCATCGTGAAGTGTTTTTCTATTCGTTTGAATAGTGTTCATAATAACCTTAAAACGGATTTTTGAAACTGTTTTTTTGAAACTGTTTTTTTGAACTGATTTGCCCTTTTTGTAACCGTCCTTGGAGGTGGAAGCTCGCGAAGATTAGGCATCCGCTTTCGCGGCGTCTTCTTCCAAAGCCTCTTCAAGCGGATCAGGGCTGCTGAACTGGAGGCGGTAGAGTTCTTGATAGTTTTCACAGCGACCGAGCAATTCCTCGTGAGTACCTTGATCGACGATGTTCCCTCCGGGGGACATGACGATGATTTGATCGGCATTTAGAATCGTCGAAAGCCGGTGGGCAATCGCGATGACGGTTTTACCCTGAATCAATTTCTCGAGAGCGAGGTGAATTTTCTTTTCGGACTCGGCATCGAGCGAGGAGTAGGCCTCGTCGAGCAACAAAATAGGGGCGTCGCGTAAAATCGCCCGTGCGATTGAAATTCGCTGCTGTTGGCCGCCTGATAGTGTGCAACCTTTGTCCCCAAGCTCGGTCTCGTAGCCGTTTTCTTGCTCGGTGATGAATTCGTGGGCGTAAGCCAATTCAGCTGCGGCCTCGATTTCAGCCTGCGTCGCGTCGAGCTTTCCATACCTGATGTTATTGTAAATCGTGTCGTGAAAAAGGAAAGTTTCCTGGTTCACAATTCCGATTTGATCTCGCAACGAGGATTGGCAGTAGTCGCGAAGGTCGTTTCCATCGAGAACGATTCGCCCTTCATCTACGTCATAGAATCGCATGAGCATCGACATGATAGTCGATTTTCCGGAACCACTTTCGCCAACGAGAGCGTAGTATTTGCCTGGCTCGAACTCGAGGTTCACCCTTTTCAGGACTGGATTCCATTTCTGGTAACCGAATGTGACGTCTTCGAGCTGAATGGAGCCTTTCGCGTCTTTCAAAATGATGGCGTCTTCTTTGTCAGGCACGTCTTTTTCAGCATCGATGAAACTGAACACCTTCGACGTCGCCATCAGGCATTTTTGCAGCATTATTTGCGTGCGTCCGAGGGCTTTGGCGTGGGGGTAGATTGACATCAGGCCCATGTTCAAAATCAAAAATTTTCCGGCATCGATTTGTTGGAAAAAGGCATACATCAAACCGAGAGCCATTCCGAACGAAGCCACTGTTTCAACGAGTGGGCCGGTGATTTCCACTGCCTTGCGCCATCGCATGATGAATTCGCTCATACGCTGGCTCGCTTTATTAAATTTTTTGCGCTCGAACTCTTCCCGCCCGTGACTTTTCACGACCCGAATGCCGGAAAAACTTTCCTGCATAATCACCATGATGGCACCCGCTTCATCTTCTTCTTGAGCTCCGGCTTTGCGGACTTTCCGCGAAATGTAACTCACAGGGAGAATGCAAAGTGGAAAAACGACCATCGCACCGAGCGTGTAAACCCAGTCAAAGCAGAGAAGAACTCCAAAAATCATCACGATTGAAATCGGGTGCTTGATGAAAGCGCTTAAAAGATCCGTTCCTGCTGATGCAGCCATTCGGGTTTGGTTGAAAACTCCCTGCAGCAATTCGCCTTGTTTCGCCTTGTTGTAAAAGGTCAGCGATTGATTGATTAGGCTGGAATAGGCTTCGTCGCGCAGATTGTAGAGCACGCGAGTGTTGATCCACAGCATGCAATATTGGTGGAAATAGGTGAAAAGGCCGCGAACCAGCAGCAATAGAGGCACGCTGAGGCAAACGATCCCAACGAAAATCCACTGTTTATCTGCCGCAACATCAGGGCGTTCAATCACTATATCCTGCCAAAATGGGAAGTCTTCGAAGGGTTTGATATCACCAACGACTTCGCTCATATCA
>ERZ887942.583-NODE-583-length-29333-cov-6.155646_pt1 | contig 29333 bp, 29 predicted proteins | sample MGYA00521099_ERZ887942 | MGnify/ENA primary metagenome ERZ887942 (study PRJEB32303, sample SAMEA104408605) | aquatic metagenome | biome: Brackish water; feature: Pelagic; material: water | place: Baltic Sea | collected 2014-06-07T06:48:00 | depth 16,251 m ...
GCGTTAGTGAGGAGTTGTCGTACCGCTGGGCGGGATAACTGCTGCTCAATCCACACCACTGATTCGGTGCCGCGTTGTGCGCGTAGTTCTGCAACTGCTGCTGCCACCTCAACGCCCATTTCCGGGGTATCGGGGGAACTAGCGCACAGCACCAGAACAACATCGACGTTGAAGAATTCAGTGGCGGCTAGGAGGTGCTGGATACCTTTTTGGCGCGTAATGCGGCCTAGGAAGGCGACATACGGTCGGTTGGTGGGTACACCCAATGGTTCGATCAGATCGGTGTTGGTGTCGGGTCGATATTCATCGGTATTGATGCCGTTGTAAACAACGTGAACTCGATCAGGGTCGACGCGGTTGTAATGGGTAAGAACATCGGCTCGCATCCCCTCGCTCACCGCGATGATCGCATCGGCACTGTCATAGGCGGTGGCCTCGACCCAGGACGACACTCGGTAGCCACCACCGAGTTGCTCTGCTTTCCACGGACGAAGCGGCTCAAGGGAGTGGGCGGTCATGACATGGGGAATGTTGTACAGCAGCGAGGCGACGTGCCCGGCAAAGTTCGCGTACCAGGTGTGAGAGTGCACTACATCTACTTCGCCACTGCCGTGGATCATCGCCAGGTCAATGCCCAGGGTTTCCAGCACCGGATTCGCGCCGAGCAGTTCTGTCGGCACCTGATAGGACAGTGCATCGGGCCGTTGAGGGCCAAAACACTGCACCACCACATCAGCCAAGGGGCGCAGATTTTCCACCAGATTGACCACATGGACCCCGGCACCCCCGTACACCTGCGGCGGCCATTCTTTGGTCATGATTCCCACCCGCATTGGTACGGCTCCTTTGGTGGCTCGAATAACGCAAAAGTTTGACCGAGGTCACTGTAGGGCCTAACACGCGGTGGTGAGGGGGTCTAGGGTGATGTCATGCAGTCTGGTCCCAGGGTTCTGGCGATCGTCCTCGCCGGCGGTGCCGGGAAGCGGTTGTTGCCGCTGACTGCCGACCGAGCGAAACCAGCCGTGCCCTTCGGTGGCACTTACCGCCTCATCGACTTTGTGCTCTCCAATCTCATCAACTCCGGGCTACGCCGCGTATGCGTACTGACCCAGTACAAGTCACACTCACTCGACCGTCACATCACGCAAACGTGGCGGATGCCCACCTTGTTGGGCGACTACGTCACTCCGGTGCCGGCTCAGCAGCGGCTCGGTCCGCGCTGGTTCACCGGCAGTGCCGATGCGATCTTGCAGAGTCTGAACTTAATCGTTGATGAAGACCCCGATTATGTCGTGGTATTTGGCGCCGACCACGTCTATCGGATGGATCCGATGCAAATGTTGGCTGACCACATCGATGCGGGTGTGAGTGTCACCGTTGCTGGTATCCGCCAGCCGCGGGCGCTTGCGCACCAGTTTGGCGTCATCGAAACGGCACCGGATGGTCGCATGATTCGGCAATTTCTCGAGAAGCCCGCTGATCCCCCATCAATCCCAGGTGAACCTGAATCTTCGTTCGTCTCCATGGGCAATTACGTGTTTACAACGAGTGCATTGGTTGAGGCGTTACGCGAAGATGCCGCCGACGAGGGTTCGGTGCACGACATGGGTGGCGACATCATTCCGATGATGGTCAAGCAGGGCGAAGCCATGGTGTACGACTTCAGTAGCAATGTGGTGCCCGGCAGCACTGACCGGGATGCTGGCTACTGGCGCGACGTGGGCACGCTGGACGCATATCACGACGCGCACATGGACCTCGTTTCGGTGCACCCCATTTTCAATCTGTACAACCGCACGTGGCCGATTCTGTCTCACCTACCGCCCTACCCGCCGGCGAAGTTTGTCGAGGGCGGGAACGCACATGAGTCGATGGTAGGTGCCGGTTCGATCGTGTCCGGTGCTCACGTGCGCAATTCCGTGGTTTCCTTCGATGTCCAGATCAGTGGGGGCGCCTACGTGGATGGATCCGTTGTGATGCCCGGTGTTCGCATCGGCAGAAACTCGGTGGTGCGCAGAGCAATTCTGGACAAGAATGTGATTGTTCCCGACGGTGTGCACATCGGCGTCGATCCCGAACGAGACCGTGAGCTTTACACCATCAGTGAAGGCGGCATCGTGGTTCTTGGCAAAGGAATTATCGCTCACCGTCAGTGAGTACTACGACGATGCGAGAGTCCTCATTTGACGGCCAGGGTCGAGTAGCCGTTGTCACCGGTGCGGGACGAGGTCTTGGCCTAGCCATCTGTAATACATTGCGTGCCAACGGCTTTGAGGTCATCGCCACTGATATTAACGGTGCGGACCATGTGCTTGATGTTACTGATGCCCGTGCATGCCGAGAGCTAGCCCAACGAGTGCAGCCAAGCGTATGGGTCAACAATGCCGGTGTTCTCGGAGCCGGTGACTCCACCACGCAGTCTGATGAACTCATTGCCACCATCGTCGGTGTCAACCTGTTGGGGGTGATGAACGGCACGAGGGCGGCTGTTGAAGTAATGCGGCACCGCAATAGTGGTCAAGGCGCAGGTCACGTCATCAATATCGGGTCGCTTGCCTCGTGGGTTCCGGTTCCGGGTGAAGCCGTCTATGCCGCCACGAAGGCTGGCGTCTTGTCTTTCACCCTGGGGCTCGAAGGGGATCTTCGTCGCGGTGGAGTCAAGGGCTTGCGCTTTAGCGTCATTTGCCCGGACGGAATGCTGACTCCGATGATTGCTGACGTTATTGATGACCCGGCGATCGCACTGACGTTCAGCGGCTTTCGGCTGGTTCAACCAACGCAGGTTGCCGATGCCGTCCTGAGCGTTTTGCGACGACACCGTCGCGTGGTGAGCGTCCCGCATTGGCGGGGTCTGCAGGTGCGTAGTTTCGGGGCCGTCCCCGACCTCGTGCTGGGGGCAGGGCCATTGTTTATGCGACTGGGACGAATCCAGCAGGAGCGGGTCCGACGGCGCACGCGAGGCGTGACGTGATCTATGGTGAAGACGTGAAAAGTGACGTGAAGGTAGTGGACACGGGCAACCGATGGATAATCGCGCGCTCTGTTCTTATTGAGGCTCCGGCGCAGGTCGTCTTTGACGTGATCGCCGACCCACGCCAGCACGCGGCGTTCGATGGCTCCAAAACCGTTGAGGGAGTTGTCGATGCTCCCGACCGGCTGGCCCTCGGAGATCAATTTCGGATGAAAATGCGCATCAAGGTGCCGTACAAGATCGGTAGCAAGGTAATGGAGTTTGAGGAGGGTCAGCGCATCGCGTGGGCGCACGTCGGAGGACATCGCTGGCGCTATGAAACGCGGGCCACTTCTGACCAGCAGTGCGAAGTAACCGAGATCTTTGACGCCTCCTATGCTCGCTCTGCTCAGGCGCTGCGGTTGATGAACGCCTACACCAACAACACCAAGGCCATTGAACGAACGCTGTGCCGCTTGAAGAGCTACGTTGAGGAGAGTGCAGCGGGTTAAAACTCGTGGCGCTCCACCGAAATAATGTGCGGTTCTCCGTGGGCGTTGAAACTGCGGTGCGCAACGACGAACCCTCCCGGAGATAGTTTTGGATCCAGGGTGTCCGTTGGCTCCGTCAGGTATTGCCCAACCTGTTGTAGTAGAGCCGGAAGCACCGGCCGGTGACTGCAGATCACGAGAGGTTTTGGATCGTGCAGCAGGTCATTGATGCGGCGGGCAGCCTGTTTCGGTCGTTCGACGTGACCCTCTTCGCTGACACTTGATTCTGATTCAATGCGGACGTCAATATATTTGGCGTAGCGCTGCAATGTTTGCTGGCATCGCAACGCATCGGAGGCATACAGGTGGCGGACACCGAAGGCGGACAATAACGGGACAAGAGCGTTTGCCTGCGAGCGTCCCTTCCCGGACAGTGGCCGTTGCGCATCCTTGTCACCCTTGTAGTCCGAGCGCTTCACCGCCTTGGCGTGGCGCAGCACGATGAGCGGTGAGGTTGCGGGCAGGTCGATGGCCACATTGATGAGGTCGACATCACGCGGGTAGGTCAGCAGCGCCTTCGCTTCGGGTAAATCAACCCAGCGGACCTCGTCGACCTCTTCATCCGGTGCAAAGCCAACCTCGGAATTAACCCCGGCCCTCCAGTAGCGAACCTCTTTCGGAATCCCCAGTGCCAGATATTGCTGAAGCGGAAGTGGGGGTCCGAGCGTGGGTACGATGCCGGTCTCTTCATCGCACTCCCGGACAGCAGCAACAACGGGGCTCTCGCCCGGGTCGAGTTTGCCCTTCGGTAGGGACCAGTCGGCGCGATGAGGTCGATGGACTACCGCGATCTGGGGACCGCGACGGCCAGGGCGCAGTAGTACGACACCGGCAGCCCGCACGACAGTTTCATCGTTGGTCATGGGTTCACTCTCACCATGTGCGCTTCGCCGTTCGGCTGATGTCTGGCCATCGGGCATCAAGGAATTCGCTACGGCATCTCACTTGTGCAGCTAACTCCAACTGAGATAGCAGCCCGAGGGAAAAACCGGTTGAGCCATTGGTAGAGAGGGCTATGTCTGAAAGTTTCCGCTGGAAAACATAAGCGTCTTGATGGAGGCCTAGAACCTCAGTACCGCGGCTCAATTCCCTTGCCAGACGTTTGGTCTTTTTACCCAGGGTAGGCGCAGCGGCCTCCGCGGCATATCGGGCGCGCTTCGCAATGATCCGAGCTGCGTGCCATTGTGTGGCTGGTGAATCCATAGTTAAAGCACTTACTGCGTGACTGAGGCGCTTGTAGTTGTGACGCACAATATTCGGCAGCACCGAGCCCGCGGGCACTTCGGCCCGGCGAGTCAGTGGCGGGTTCTGGGCAGCATCAACGAGTAAGTTGAGCAGTTGCGTGTATCGCGCGGTGTGCAACTGGGCATGCGCGCCCGCGACACCGTTATGTAGTTGCTCGTTTAGGGCGTGGGCGACCTCGGCATATGCTCGCTCCGCATCTGCTACCGGCAGGTGTGAGCACTGTTCAGCGAGCCGGAGTAGGAGGACTTCGCCGTCGCGTGCTTGTCCAAAACTTCGACCAATCCAGGTGAGTTCTTCGTGCAATGCATCAGCCCAGGCGCGATCGAGGAATGGCCGGAAGATGCGTAAGCCACTGCGGAGCCGACGGGCGGCAACCCGAAACTGATGTACCGAATCGGGCATATCTTGTCGGAACTGAACGTCGGCGAAAAACAATTGACGGACATGGGTCGCGAAATAAGCGCGCACAACCTCCCCGACAGGATCTCTGCGACGAGGCCGCTTCGGTTCGGGTACATCGCACGCCGCACTCGTTTGAGCGCCCAGTGCAGCAGCGGCCTTACTCATCGAACCGCGCACAGCCCCTGCGTCAATAACCCGATTCACCACCGCATTCACAACGGCAAGGTCGAGCCGACCGTCCTGATCGGGCACCGCTTCGACTTCGATCTCGCGAAATGCGAAAGATTTGGTGTCGCCGTCGCCAATACTCACCGTGTCGTCGACAAATTCAGCAATGACACGACCTGCGGAATTCCGAAACAGCATCGGACTGCGCTGGCTGTGCAGGGTTACGACCTCGGCGATGGGCGCATCTCGCAGGAAAGCGGCCACAATCGTGGTGAGCTCCGCTGGCACATGGTGTTGATCGTCGGTGAGCGGCATTCGCACTTCATCTCGAACTGTCCCTCCGAATCCCGCGACGGGAAGTTTGAGGTGCCAACCCGCATCAGGCCCGCCCTCTCTGCGACGCAGGGTTACCCGCCAGCGAAAGAGCGCGAAGTCGTGAGTATCGAAATACACATTGCGCATCTGAAATGTTGGTTGGGCTTCGACGGAGACATCACCAGACCCCACACCCTCGAGCGAGGGCAGGTGGAAATCACGATCAACGCGAAGTTTGAATTCAACCTCGCGGTAGGTGCTCGCGGTGGGCATCGTAGGAGACCTAGGCCAATCGACCGCGTGTTCGGCGCACAGAAATCAGCGTTTCTTGAATATCGAGCAGCGGCTCGCCCTGTTCATCATGCGTGCGCCGCAGCCAGGTGCCGTCGGACTGCAGGACCCATGCCGCCGTATTCGGTTCGAATCCTAGTTGGAACAGTGCGTCAATTTCGGCGATGTGCTCCGGTGCTTTCAGACTGACCAGCGATTCAACACGTCGATCAAGATTGCGGTGCATGATGTCGGCTGAACCGATCCAGGCTTCAGATTCACCGCCGTTGGCAAATTCGAAAACGCGCGAATGTTCAAGGAAACGCCCAAGAATGCAGATGACGTCGATATTTTCACTCAGACCAGCGACTCCGGGTTGGATGGAACAGATTCCGCGCACCCAAACCTGCACGGGCACACCTGCTTGTGACGCCCGGTACAGCGAGTCGATGATGTGCTCGTCCACAATCGAATTACATTTAAATCGAATACGCGCTGGTCTTCCGGCGCGGTGATGGTCAATCTCGCGCTCGATGCGCTCAATGAGTCCGCTACGAATGGAGTGGGGTGCGACGAGCAACCGGTGGTAGTCGGTATTCATTGAGTAACCCGACAGAACGTTAAACAGGTCGAGTACGTCATCGCCGACCTGCGGATCGCACGTGAACAGACCAAGGTCTTCGTACAGCCGCGCGGTTTTCGGGTGATAATTGCCGGTGCCTAGGTGGCAGTAGCGGCGCAACTGGTCGCCATCGTCGCGGACAACGAGAGAGAGTTTGCTGTGCGTCTTAAGCCCGACCAATCCATACACCACGTGAACGCCGGATTCCTCGAGTTTGCGGGCCCACTCGATGTTGTTTTGCTCATCGAAACGAGCCTTGATTTCCACGAGGGCGAGCACCTGCTTGCCTGCTCGTGCCGCACTGATGAGCGCATCAACGATGGGTGAGTCGCCGCTGGTGCGGTAAAGCGTTTGCTTGATGGCTAGGACATGTGGGTCTTTAGCAGCCTGCTCCAAGAACAGTTGCACGCTCGTAGAGAAAGAGTCATAGGGGTGATGTACGAGAACATCACGCTCACGGATGACCGACAGCATGTCTGGCGGCGAAGCGGATTCCACCTCAGACAACTCACGGCTGGTGCGGGGCACAAACTTAGGTTGGCGAAGGTCGTCACGATCAACGCCGTAAATGGCCCAGAGTCCGGTGAGGTCCAACGGTCCGGGCAGGCGAAAAACCTCCTGCTGCGTCACACCCAGTTCTTCGATGAGCAAGTCAAGGACGTGCGGATCGATAGACTCCTCCACCTCTAATCGAACCGCGGGGCCAAACCTGCGGCGCAGTAGCTCACGTTCCAGGGCTTTGAGAAGATTCTCGGCATCGTCTTCCTCAACCTCGACGTCTTCGTTGCGGGTCACGCGAAATGCATGGTGCTGCAACACATCCATGCCGGGAAAAAGCTCGTGTAGGTGGCTGGCAATGACGTCTTCCAGCGGCACGAATCGCTCGCCGCCGAGGGAAACGAATCGAGGTAGGAGTGGTGGCACCTTGACCCGAGCGAAAAGTTCGGCGCTTGTCTCCGGATTGCGCACAACTACGGCGAGGTTGAGCGAAAGCCCACTGATGTACGGAAACGGGTGTGACGGGTCAACGGCTAGCGGTGTGAGCACCGGAAAGACCCGCTCGTCGAAGAAGGCGTCCATGGATGCTTTTTCCGCTGCCGAGAGGTCATTCCAATTGAGCAGGTGAACACCAGCGGCATCGAGAGCGGGCCGTACTTCGGTGGTGAAGATTTCGGCCTGCTTGATTTGCAGTTCGTGGGAGCGCGACCAGATAGCGTCGAGAACTTCGCGGGGGGTGAGTCCACTCGCGGCGCGCACCGCGATCCCGGTAGCAATTCGGCGCTTGAGCCCGGCCACCCGAACCATGAAGAACTCATCAAGGTTGCTTGCGAAAATTGCGAGAAATTTGGCCCGATCAAGGATCGGCAGATGTTCATCCTCGGTTAGTTCCAGAACACGCTTGTTGAACGCCAGCCAGGACAGTTCCCGATCGAGGAAGCGTCGCTCAGGAAGGGGGCCAAATTCGTGGGCTACCTCGGCCGTTCGTACTGCGTCAGCCACGATTTCCCCCACGGGGAGGTCGGCTTGGGGCCCCTCCACAGAAGTCATGGTTATACAATCTCACATGACACACAGGTACGACCTCACATGAGACAAACGATCAACGACTGAACAAAATGTCGGTGTCCCAGCGGGCAAAGCCGAGTGACTCATAAAGCGCCACGGCCCCGGAATTTACTGCATCCACATAGAGCATCGCTGCGGAGAGGCCGCAGGTGCGAAGGTGGCTGAGTCCGGCAAGCAGCAGGGCTCGGCCAAGACCGGTCCCCCGCCAGTGATTGGCAACGGCGATGACATACACCTCGCCGATCGCTTCGTGACCGTGCCCATCAGTACCGTTACCCGGATGAGCGCCGTGCACCTTGGTCCAGTGAAAACCAACGAGCCGCCCATCTTCAGCGTCCTCGGCCACCAAAAAACCGTTGAGATCGCACCAGGGTTCGGCCAAGCGATTGGTGAGGTCATCGGCCTGCCAATTCCCCTGATCGGGAAGGTCCGCGAATGCCTCGGCGTTCACCGCGAGCCAGGCATCGTTGTCGCGGCCAGGCTCGAAGGTACGGAGCACGATTCCTTCGGGGAATCGCGCGTTGGGCAGGTTGGCGAAGAGGGACCGACGCATCTGCCATAACTCGCGGGCCTGGTTGAAATGATGAGCTCTCGCGAGGTGTGCCGCATCGGAATGTCCACCATGGGCCCACAGGCGCAGGTGGCCGCGGGGGGAGAGTTCGGTGAGTTTGTCAACGAGTAGATGTCCGATGCCACGGCGGCGAAAACTAGGTGCGACGGCAAGTTCGGCGCAGGGGCCTGCCACCGGATCGGTGAGGTCTAAGTGGGCGTAGCCCACGAGTTGGCAGTCGATGCGCACCCTAATATGGCAATCGCCGTCATCGCCACCGTGGCGTAAATGCAACAGCACATGTTCGGACAGCGGTGAGACGTCATCGGCTTCGGTCACGGCATTGACGAGGCTGAGGGCTTCGGCAACTTCTTCCACATTGAGTCGATCGGCCGAGTCAATCGTTGGTTCGCTGGGCGGTGAACTTGGCGCGCTCACGTGATCGTTGGGCCTAGATCTGACGTAGCGTGCGTGATCGCTCGATCGTCATGGCTGTGGCTGAGTGCTGCGTTCGTTTTTTCATCGGTGCGGCCCGGTACAAATCGGTAACCCACATTACGAACGGTGCCGACAAGCGACTCGTGCTCGGGGCCTAGTTTGGCGCGCAGCCGCCGCACGTGCACGTCTACGGTGCGCGTGCCGCCAAAGTAGTCATAGCCCCACACCTCTTGAAGTAGTTGGGTTCTGGAAAAAACGCGACCGGGGTGCTGTGCGAGGAATCGCAGCAACTCAAACTCTTTATAGGTGAGGTCGAGAATGCGTGAACGGATTCGGGCGGTGTACCCGGCTTCATCAATCGTGAGGTCACCTCGGCGGATTTCATCAGTTGATGCCGCGCTGCTGTCTAGGGTTGCGCCATAGCGTGCGGCACAGACCCGAAGTCGAGCCTCTACCTCAGCCGGCCCGGCAGATTCAAGGAGGAAATCGTCGTGTCCCCAGTCGGACTGCAATGCGGTGACGCCGCCCTCGGTGACGATGACCAGGAGCGGGGAGGGCACACCAGTTTGGCGCAACAGACGGGTGAGGCTGCGAACTGCAGGAAGGTCTGCACGAGCGTCCACCAGGAGAACGTCGATGTCGTGAACGTTTAAAAGAGCAGTGGCCTGAGCAGGAGCGACCCGCACCTGGTGTGCTAGCAGACCCAGCGCAGGCAGAACTTCGGTGGAAGGTTCCACCGCCTGAGTGAGCAACAGCAAGCGCATTTCTAAACAATAGTGGACTATGGCAACCCCCAGGCAGCCTCGTGAGCAGATCATGATCGCCAGCGCTGATGGGGTGGCACTATCTATCGCGCATCTGCCTGGCGATGACACGGGGGATTTTGCCTTTATTGTGGTGCACGGTTTCGCTGGTAGTTGGCGCCAGGACAGGGTGGGCAAGGTCATGGATGCGCTGGCATCCCATGGTGGGGTCGTTGCTGTTGATCAACGTGGCCACGGCCGTTCTGCCGGTAGGACCACCATTGGGCATCGAGAACCACTCGATGTCGAGGCGGCCGTATCGTGGGCGCGCCAGGCTGGGTATGCGCGGATTGTTCCCGTGGGATTCTCGATGGGCGGGGCGGTAGCGATTCGACACGCTGCATTGCTGGGACGAGCGCCAAAGGCAGCCAGGATAGATGCCGTAGTGAGCGTGAGCGGGCCTGGATTTTGGCACTACCGGGGAACACCACCCATGCGCTGGCTGCATCGGGCTGTGGGCCATCCCCTAGGCCGCGCTTATCTTCGGTGGGGTCTGGGTGCTTACGTTGACCCCACACCATGGCCGCAACCGCCGCCCATGCCTCCCACCGAGGCTGCCAAAACCGCCGTTGCTGCGGGGTTGCCCGTGCTGATCGTGCACGGCGATGCCGATCCGTTCTTTCCCCTGGACCATCCACACGCCCTACACGCATCCGCGCCCGGTAGCGAACTGTGGATTGAGCCAGGGTTTGGCCATGCAGAGGGTGCCATTGATTCAGCGCTGGTTCACCGCATCGCTCGGTGGGCGCGGCAGACGGTGGACTCCACCTAGATTCCCACCACCCGCTAGGCTCATCGTGTGTTGGAAATCGTATTCACCGGACTCCTGGTGCTAGCCATCGTGTTCATCACCTGGTTCTCCGGTTACGTCGTCTACAAGTTATATAAGGGTCAGGGTTAACCACGTGGCGCCGCTGCCCTCAAGCCTGCCCCCTGAAATTCTGCCGCTTTCGTGGCTGCTGGGCAGTTGGGCTGGGGTGGGCCTTGGCCAGTACCCCACGATTGAGGATTTCCGTTTCGGTCAGCAAATCGTGGTCACCAATGACGGTCGGCCCTTCCTCACCTACGCCTCACGCAGTTGGCTACTGGACGACGATGGCCATCGGATCCGTCCGTTGGCCACGGAAACCGGCTACCTGCGACCCCGTCCGGACAATCAGGTGGAATTCGTGCTCAGCCACCCGGCCGGATACAGCGAAATCTGGGTGGGTGAGGTTGAGGTCCTCGCCCTAGACACCGCGGTGATCACCTCGGCTCGTGCGAGCCTGCGCACCGACGTGGTGGCGCGGACGGAAAGCGCTAAACCTTACGAAGCCGGTGAGCGTCTCTATGGCCTAGTGGATGGTGAACTGATGTGGACCTTCGACATGGCCTCGATGGGCCAATCGATGACTAACCATCTGTCTGCCCGGCTTAAGCCCGGTACCGGCGATGACGAGGACAGCACAGCGCCTTCATCCTGATGATGGGGCAATCCTAACGGAAAGGGGTGAACGGTGAACGACAACGCGACGCCCCGATGGGACGATCAACTTCGTGCAAACGGATACCGAGTTACCCCGCAGCGTCACCTAGTTTTTCAGGCCGTGGCTGAACTCCACCATGGGACTCCGGAGGAAATTTACGGGCATGTGCATTCACAGGTGGAGGGGGTCAATCTCTCCACCGTGTATCGCACGCTAGAGGTTTTGGAAAATGTTGGCCTCATCACCCACACCCACATTGAGCACGGATCCCCGACGTATCACGAGGTGCAGTCACAGGGCCATGTTCACCTCGTCTGCCGCCAATGCAAGGCCGTTAATGCACTCGCGGCAGAACAGGTCCGGCCGTTTGTGGAAGCTCTGCAACAAGACCCTGGCTTTACCGTTGACCTCGGCCATCTAGCCATCCACGGCATGTGCGCCGGGTGTTCGGAAACATCTGGCGTGGCTGTTGCAATCCGAAAGGATCACACCGATGAATGAGGCGCCAATGGCACCGACCTATCAAAGCCCGGCTCTGCAGGTGCCAGGTGCTGTTCCGCCGCCCGATCACAGCGTTGATTCAGGCGTGCCGTGGCACTATGGCGACCCGCATGGCGAGCAGCGCCTATTGGCGGCTGGCGCAGGCGTTGTCGATTTATCCCACCGCGGAGTCCTTCAGGTGATAGGCCCGGATCGATTGACCTGGTTGCATTCCCTCACCACCCAGGCGTTAGAAAAACTCCTGCCGAACATGTCGACGTCGGCACTCATTTTGGACCCACACGGGCACGTCGAACATGAATTGCATCTCGTTGACGATGGCGAGAAAACCTGGATCATTGTTGAGGCGGCCGCGACCGAACCTCTGCGGCGCTATCTGGATTCCATGAGATTTATGCTGCGCGTGGAGGTAGTCGATGTTTCGGCTGACTTTGCCGTTGTCTGGCAGCCTCTCTATGAGCGCCATGTTGCTTATCCCACCTGGTTGAGTTCACCGGAGTTTTCTGGAATCGGCACTAGCGAATCCGGTACCGACAGGGGTGGGGATGCGAGCAAGTACATCGATCATCGGCCGGAAAAATTTGCGGTGCGCGAAACCATTGTTCCTCGCACTGATCTGCCAGGCCTGTTGCAGGAACGGGCCGGTGAACTAGCTGGCACATGGGCTTATGAGGCATTGCGTGTTGCCGCGGGCGTGCCCCGCGTTGGTTTGGAAACTGACCATCGCACCCTGCCGCATGAGGTGGGCTGGATCGGGCCGGCCGTGCATTTGTCCAAGGGGTGCTACCGCGGTCAAGAAGCGATCGCGCGCGTACACAATATGGGTAAGCCACCGCGGCGTCTGGTGCTGCTACACCTCGATGGTGGTGCTGAAATTTTGCCGGAGCACGGTGACGCGGTGTACCTCGGCGATCGTGAGATCGGTTGGGTGGGTTCAGCTGCTCGCCACTACGAGTTGGGGCCCATCGCGACAGCGATCATCAAGAGATCCATCAACACTGATTCAGATCTCATCGTGATGACCGGCGCGGGAGAGAGTGTCGCGGCATCAGCAGAATCCATCATCACGTCGTAGCGGGAGCGTCTTCCTCTAGCCAAAGAGTCATCGGCCCGTCATTTGTCAGGCTCACCTGCATATCGGCGCCAAAAATTCCGGTCGAAACATCTGCCCCGAGTTTTTGCAGGGCGGCGACAAACGAATCAATGAGGGGTTCTGCCACCGGGCCGGGTGCCGCTGCACTCCAGCCAGGTCGCCGCCCTTTTCTGGTGTCGGCATACAGGGTGAACTGGCTGATCACCAGCAGGGGTAGGCCGGCTTCTGCCGCGGAAACTTCCCCCTTAACGCCCGGGGGCAGACACACATTGGTGTGCGTGAGATTCGTGGGGTTGAATATTCGTAACGCGTACACTTTCCGGGCGAGACGTTCAGCAACCGCAGGAGTATCGGTGTGGGTAACGCCAACAAACACCACAAGGCCGGGTCCTTCGACTGCTCCGACGTTTTGGTGATCGACGTCCACTCTTGCGCCATCCACTCGTTGAATCAGTACTCGCATACCCATCACGTTAGTCAGTCTTGCTCGGCATGGATCCTGACGCGCTGAAAACCCGGCGAGTGACCTTTGCCAAGATATGGTCATGAGCGCCGAACCGCTGTGGCGGCCGAGTCCAGACGACATCGAGGCCACGCGCATAAACCGGTTTCGTGGCTGGGTAAACAATCATGCGCTATCAGTTGATACTTCCCCCCTGGCTGATGTCGACGCGTTACATGCTTGGTCTGTCGAGCATCCCGGTGCATTTTGGGCGGCCGTGTGGAAGTTTTTTGGTGTGATCGGCGACCCCGGTGATACGGCGCATGTCCCCGCGGAGTTACCGGAGGCGAAGTTCTTCCCACACGCAACCTTGAATCTGGCCGAGAACATCCTTGGGTACGCGTCAAACCGGGACGATGCAGGGTTACCGATTCTTGTCGTGACGGCCGAAATGGGAACCGGCATCGGTGTACTGGCGCAACTCACTCGCGACCAACTCATTGACGCCGTCGCTGAAACGACCGCCGCTCTTCTAGATCGAGGAGTGCGCCCTGGCGACCGGGTAGCGCTCGTTCTGCCTGCTGGACTCGATGCCTACATCGTCAATCTGGCAGGCTTGGCGATTGGCGCCGTCATGTGCAGTGCATCCCCGGATTTTGGGGTTGCCGCCATTGTTGATCGCTTCGCTCAGTTAGACCCGGTTTTACTCGTGGGCACCACGTCGTATTGCTGGAATGGAAAGAGACACGATCGACAAGAACACCTCGTGGACCTAGCGCGATCCCTCCCGTCCCTGAGGTCGCTACTGATTGTGCCGGGCACCGACGACCTCACCGCATCTGTTGATCCCGACATTGTCGATCGAGGGAAAATCGCCGCGCTCATTGCCGCCGGTCAGCACCGTCCACTTCAGGTGTCGCTGCTCAGCGAAGCGCGGGCTGTCCACGAGGGAGTTAAGCCTCATTTCGAGCAGCTTCCTTTTGACCACCCGGCATATATTCTCTTCTCTTCCGGCACAACGGGAAAGCCGAAATGTCTTATCCACCGTCAAGGCGGCGTTCTACTCAAACATCTTGTTGAGGCCGGTCTCCATGTAGATGCCCGACCTGGCGACCGTGTGCTGTTTTATACGACGACCGGCTGGATGATGTGGAACTGGGCAGCCACGGTGCCGGCCACCGGAGCGACCCTTGTCCTGCATGACGGCGCACCCAACTTTCCCGCTGTGGACACGCTGTTTGACATCGCAGATCGAACCCAGCTCACCCACCTAGGCGTCGGTGCTCGGTTACTCGAATCGATGCGCACCGAACATATCGAGGTGCGGGCTGAGCGTGAGCTCAGTGACCTTCGCATGGTGATGGTGACCGGTTCGCCGCTTACCGAGGTCACGGCCAAGTGGGTGGTGGGACAACTCGGCGAAAACGTGCAGCCGAACCCAATTTCTGGTGGCACAGATCTTGTCGGATGTTTTTTGTCTGGCGACCCGACGCGCCCGATGTGGGCCGGAGAACTACCCGGTATCACGCTGGGCATGGATGTTGATGTCGTTGATGATGACGGAGCTTCGCTGCAGCCTGGTGTAGCTGGGGAATTGATCTGCCGCAACACTTTCCCAACGGTTCCATTGGGAATCTGGGGAGATGAAGACCGATCACGATTACAGTCAACCTATTTTGAGCAAATCCCCGGCGTCTGGACGCACGGCGACCTTACGTCGCGTACCACAAACGGTGGCTTCATCATTCATGGTCGCTCAGATGCAACGCTTAACATTGCCGGGGTTCGCATCGGAACGGGTGAGATTTATAGTGCGCTGGAAGAGATTGATGAGGTAAACGACGCGCTTGCCTTCGCCCAGGTCTGGCAGCAAGACACACGAATGGTCTTGCTTGTAGTGCTTCATCCCGGATCTGTGCTTACCGATGCACTCCAGGAAGAGATTCGACAGACCTTACGAAGCGGGGGATCACCGCGTCATGTGCCGGCCCTGATCTTGGCGGTAGCAGACCTACCCCGCACCCTCACCGGGAAACTTGCTGAGGTTGCCGTGGCCTCAATCGTGAATGGTCGGCCGGTGAGAAATCGAGATGCGCTGGCTAACCCCGCCGCGCTAGACGCGATCGCAATCGCCCTGCAAGCGTGAGGCCACTCGCTATCAATCCGAGGCCGGTCGCGATGGCGACTGCCCTGCGTTGAGCGCGCACCCGTGGCTCGATTGACGCATACGGCGTTGTGGAAAAAGACACCATCTCGTAGCGTGTTCGGTAGTGCTCGCCCAGAAGGCGATGCAGAGTATTTTCGGTGGCTCGTACGGCGCGATATGTTCGTGAATTCACCGAGTCACGCATTTCAATAAAATTGTGCAGTGCCAAATCTGCAACCGCGTTGGAGTTAACCACTCGATCCTCTGCGTAGGCGGGCATTGCCATTGCCCAATCACCCTGGGCCGCATCAATTGCAGCTACGAGGCTCAGGCAATCCTCAAACGAGGCGTTTGCACCCTGGCCATAAAAAGGAACGATTGCGTGCGCTGCATCACCAAGAAGCACACAGCGGTTCATCCACCACGGTGAGCAACGAACGGTAACGAGCGATCCCACCGGATTATGGGTGAAGTCGTCAACAAGTGATGGCATCAGAGTTGCTGCATCTGGGTAATGCTCATCGAAAAAGTCTGCGATCTTCACTGAGGTATCCAGAGCAGCGAACGAGTCGTCGCCACTTTTGGGCCAAAACAGGGTGCAGGTAAAAGAACGGTCCAGATTGGGCAGAGCGATCATCATGGATGATCCGCGGGGCCAAATGTGAAGAGCGTCCGGGTTGAGGGCAAACTCACTGTTTTTGGCGGGAATGGTGAGTTCTTTGTATCCGTAGGGCAAGTAGTCCTGCTCGAAGTTGAAACCATCGCGCAGGGTGAAAGCGCGACGCACTGCGCTGTATGCGCCATCGGTGCCGATGATGACATCTGCCGTCACGATCTTTTCACCGTCGTCAGTACCCAGAGTGAGTTGAGTCTGATCAATATCGCAATCTTCAACCCGGTGTTGGAAGAAGATTTCAACGCTTGGCTGTGCTTCAGCGGAGTTGAGAAGCAGCGCGTTTAGTTCGCCACGACTGATGGAGTTGATAGCTCGCTGGCCGTCGGCGCTATAGCTTTGATACTCCTGCTCACCGTCAACGGGGTGCAGCATGCGCCCGTGCATCGGAAGTCCGCGAGCCAGGACTTCATCGGTCAGGCCCACACTGTTGAGTGCTGTGAGTCCGCGGGTTGAGATCGCTAAGTTGATGCTGCGCCCACGTTCGGCTCCGGTGAGGCGCGGATCCGGACGACGCTCATAAACTCGAACCCGGTACCCGCGTTGGCCCAACATGGTTGCCAGCAGTGATCCGGCAAGCCCGGCACCCACGATGACCACGTCGCCGGTGGCGCTGGGTTGGTTCGACAGCGTTGTGCTCATCAGGCCGGATTCTCCATCTGTTGTTGCCACGTCGTTAGTCGAGCGCCTAGGAAAACTTCCGCGTTTCCGCCAAGCATGCTTTCACGCTGGGTGGCTGAAATGAAATCAGCTCGGTTGATCACGGCGCCAGCCGGCCGCTCGCCTAGGGGATAAGGATAGTCCGAGCCAAGCATTACTCGGTTACTGCCATGTGTGTCGACCAGTAGCCGCAAAGCTTTGGTGTCGAAAACGACTGAATCCACGCTGAAACGATCCACATATGCAGAGGGAGGCAGTTGCGAGGTGGCGATGACGTCGGGACGCCTCGACCACGCGTTGTCCATGCGGCCACTCCACATGGCGAACGATCCACCACCGTGGGCGAAACACAAGCGCAGATCTGAACTGACTCGATCGAACACACCACCGAGAATTAACGCCAGAATGGATAAATGAGTCTCAGCGGGCATCCCCACTAGCCACTGGGCCATCCAGCGTTGGTTTCGCGGGGTTGCCTGCATGTCCCACGGATGGACGAAGACCGCGACATCTCGGTGAGCACAATGCTGCAAAAACTCAACGATACCGCCATCGTCGAGATCCCGATCGCCAACATGATTGCCAATCTCAACGCCCACGTGTCCAAGGTCTAGACATCGGTCCAATTCGCGGCAGGCAGCCTCGGTGTCTTGCAGGGGTACTTGGCAAAAGGGCACGAGGCGGGAGGGGGCTGCCACGCACATTGATAGTGCTAGATCATTAAAAACAGAGGCGATGCGTTCGGCATCAGCAGCTGCATGCTGGTAATGAAAAAACACCGGCGTCGGTGAGACAACCTGCATGTCGATGCCGTCTACGTCCATATCGGCTAGTCGATGTTCAGGGCTCCAGCAGGATTGGTCAATGGGTCGAAAGTCTTTGTTGCCCAGCATGATCATGGCCGATACATCGTTGATCTGGCGCAGCCATGGCCACTCGCCGTCCGTTCCGGTGAGTGCGGCGAGGTCGGGCCATCCCTGCGGGACGAAGTGTGAGTGCACATCAATGACCGGTGGTGTCACTGGGTATTACCCCTGACCCGGATGAAGATGGTCACACTGTGGGCAGCGGCGTGCACTTTCGTCAGCATAGAAGGCAGCGAATACCGGGGGTAGATCAGCAGCAATATCGCGCACCTGCAGTTCCACCTCGTGCACCAGCGCGTTGCACTGCGGGCAGTACCATTGGAACTTTTCCAGCGTGCCCTCATTGCGTACCCGTTCAAAGACCAGGCCGATGGAACCAGCTTCGGGCCGCTGCGGTGAGTGCGGCATTAACCGCGGGAGTACCCACATCTCGCCAGCACCAACGGTGACGCGTTCGGGCCCATCGGCGGTCATCAAGTCGACATGCATGGTTCCCTTGACCTGATAAAAGACCTCTTCGAATGGGTCCACGTGGTAGTCGGTTCGAGAGTTGGGCCCACCCACCACCATGACGATGAAATCATCGCCGCCGGGAAACATCTCCTTGTTGGCAACCGGTGGCTTTAACTCTGGGCCGTTTTTGGTGACCCACTCGTTGAAATTTAGTGTTGTGGTGAGGTCAGTCATGAGCGCTCCCTGGTTCCGGCGCCTCGATGAGCCACCGCTTGGATTTCGATGAGGAGGTCGGGGTGTGGCAGTTCCTTAACCGCTACCGTGGTTCGGGTTGGGCCTGAGGAGTCGAAGAACTCGGCGTAGGCACGGTTGTATTCGGCGAAATCGGCCATATCTACTAGGAAACAGGTGACCTGCACGAGGTCAGCCAAGGTGCAATCGGCCGTGGCGAGCAGATCACCAATGTTGGTGATGACAGCCCGTGTTTGCGCAGTGATATCAAAATGTTTGGTTCCGTCAGGGGCTATCTCAACGCCCACGAACGTGTCGTCAGCACGCCGACTGCTGGTGCCCGACACCCACACCAGATTGCCAACCGACTTCACGTGCGGATAGGCACCACGCGGGGTGGCCTTATCCGCCACGACGAGGCTGGCAACCTGAGGGTTGTTTGAGTTCACTTCAACATTGTGTCGCTCGCTCCACGATGAAACAAGGCGGGGATCGCGCCGAGCCTCAATCTTTCAGTGTCTGGAGCAGGGAGCGGCGAAATGTACTCACCTGCGATGTGGGGTCGAGGATTTCGTAGTGACCATCATTTTCGAAAATGATCAACTCGCCGGGATTCCCATTGCTTCGGGCATGCTCCAGATAAGCCTCGCTGATGTGCAGTGGTACGTCTTCGTCTGCGCGACCGTGCAGTAGATAGATCACCGTCGACGGTTTCGGGCGAAGCAGGAAGGGATCGGTGAGTGCATAACGCTGCGGGGCGTCGGTGGCGCTGCCACCCATCATGTGGTCCACAGCACCATCACCCAGTCGTTCACTGCTCGCCTTCGTTAAGCAGGCCACCGGCGCTGAAGCGATCGCGAGTTGGAAAGGGTGGTCAACACTGAGTTGGTCTGGACCCTGGGTGGACGGTGGTGGCTGACAGATGGCCCACAGAGCCAGCGCACCACCGGCAGAGTGGCCAAGAATCGCACTGCGTCCCGTGTTGATGTCGTGCTGGTCGGCGTAGGTGATTGTGGCGGCGATACCTGCGGATACGTCAGCGAAGATGGCCGGCCATGGATTGTCGTACGCGCGGTATTCAATGTTGCAGACGGCAAAACCGTGCTCGGCGAGATCAAGACACGTCGCATCCTCAATTTCTCGGGTCCATTTCGGGCGCCAGAAACCGCCGTGAACCACCACAACCAGTGGAGCCTGCTTGACCGAAATCGGCAGGAACCACTCGCACACCTGTCGCTCATGCGGGCCGTAGGAAACGATTTCGCGTGCCACGGGAGTGCTCGCGGCCGATCGTGCGCGATCCTCGCCGGTGTTCACGCATCCACCTAGGTAAGTATGTCTTGGAGTCCGGCGGCTGCACGCCAACAATCCTCGTAACTTGTGTAAAGCCCGACCGCTGCAAACCGAATAATGTCCGGATTTCTGCTGTCGGCAATCACGCCGTAGTCGTCACGAAGACGGTGCGAGATGACGTTGATGTCTGCGGTGAAACGCAACGAAATCTGGCATCCGTGGTTAGTCGCATTAACCGGGGTGACCATGTGAATGGCCCCGGCGGGCAGACTGGTTGCGATCTCGGCCAGACATTCGCGCAGGTACTGATTGAGTCGTTCGCTGCGCTGTCGAATAGCGGGCATTCCGACTTCATCAAAAATACGAAGTGACACTTCAACGGGTGTCATGGACAAGATGGGGGGATTGGAGACCTGCCACGCATCGGCCGTGGGTGGTGGATCGAAATGTCGCTCCATCCGAAACCGCGTTTCTGTTCGGGTGCCCCACCAGCCTGCGAGGCGGCCCATTTTCGTATCAGTGGCGTGGCGCTGATGAATGAACGCACCTGCTGCAGCCCCGGGTCCTGAATTGACGTACTTATAGGAGCACCACGCGGCGAAATCGACATCCCAGTCGTGCAGATGCAACTCGACATTGCCGATCGCATGGGCAAGGTCCCAACCAACGACCGCGCCAACATGATGCGACGCTGTCGTGATGCTTGAGATGTCCATGAGTTCACCGGTCAAGTAGTTCACGGCACTGAAAAAAACGAGCTGGAGTTCATCGGCATTCTCAGCGATGACAGCAAGAACGTCATCGGTGCGTAGGGTGTCCTCACCCGGCCGCGGTCGAAGGCGAATGACTTCGTCATCTGGCACCAGCCCGTGCCATTGCACCTGGGAGTCCACGGCGTAACCGTCGGAGGGGAAGACGATGTCCTCCATCAAGATCTTGCTCCGACGTCCGCTGGGGCGGTAAAAGGTTGCCATGAGCAGGTGCAGGTTGACGGTGAGTGAATTCATCACCACGGTTTCATTCGGAAGTCCACCCACCAGACGAGCCGCGGGATCACGCAGCGCCTCGTGATAGTCCTTCCAGGGACGAGGCCCGTTGAGTTGGCCCTCCACCCCCATCTCCGCCCAGCGCTGGAGTTCTTCGTTAACGGCAGCGACGGTAGCTTTTGGCTGCAGGCCGAGGGAGTTTCCGGCAAAGTAGGCCACCTCAGCGTAGGCCGAAGTGCTCGTATCGGCGGGGATACAAAACAGCGACCGCCATCCTGGATCATTGGAGTCAAGGGCGGGATCGAATGCACGCATGGGCGAAGTCTGTCAGGTGCAGCCGTTGATAGCGTTAGATACGGGTGCGAGCCGACCACAGTTCTGGGAAGGCGTTGCGAGCAAGGCTTCGCTCCAGCCATGCCAGGCCGGCTGATCCACCACTACCACCCTTGGCGCCCATGGCTCGACGCACGGCCATCACATGTCTATATCGCCAGTCGCTGAACGCTTCAGAAACATCGGTGAGTGCTTCGGCAAGTTCACGCACCGGGTCGCCATGATTGGTTTGTTCGTACACGTTCACCCAGAGATCTTCGATGTCCGGGTGGGATTCGTAGGTGAGTGACGGGTCACGGTTTAACACTTCAGCCGGAACTTCGTAGCCATGACGAGCCAAATAGCCGAGTGCATCGTCATAGAGGGAGTTTGCCGCGAATGCTTCCTGTAATTGGGCGTAGTGATCGCCCGCCACATTCTTATGTGGCCGCAGCAGAGCAGCATCTTTGAAGCCCAGAAGGAATTCCAGGTGGCGGTAAAGAAATGACTGAAAGCCAGAGGCCTCGCCGAGGTCATCGCGAAAAGCATTGAAGTCTGCCGGAGTCATCCATCGAAAGCTGACCCACGACGCATTGAGCGCCTCAAAATGATCAGTGCTGCGGCGCAGTGTGACCAAGGCCTCGCCTAGATCGTCATCCCGGAGGGCATCTTGGGCATGGCGCCATTCAAAACTGAGCAGATTGAAATACAACTCCATGATCTGTGAGCAGACCAAAAACATGTATTCACCCGGAACATCGGTCTTGGTGTGCTGAAGCTGAGCGAGCGTGGAGGCACGCACATAGGCGTCATAGGGCGTGGTCTCCTCAAAGGTCAGTTTTGGGGTTGTTGCGTCCACCTGAGGATCACCTCGGCCTATGTTTCGTCGGCTTGTCATGGACTCATCTTGCTCGCCGGCGGTCCGGTTAAGGGCACAGGGGGTGTGGCGGCGCGCGATGAATGGGAACCAGGGAATCGAGCGGAGCGTCTATCAGGGTGTTGGTTTCACCATTGCCAGTGGCTTGGCACCCAATCGAAAAAGAGGAACTATGCGTAAGATTTCTCGCCGTAGTGCAGCAGTCACCATGACCGCGGTTTTGGCGCTCGGGGGCACCGCAGTTTTGAGCGGCTGTTCGTCCAGTGACACATCAACACCCACCACTTCGGCTAGCGATATGGGAGAGCAGATGATTGGTCCTGTCATCGTCGAGCCAGGTCAGACCGAGGTAAGCATGGCGGTAGGCCGCACCGTAGTTTTCAATGTTGTGGACCCGACGAAAGAGACCATCGCTACCGATGACGCGACCATTGTGAGTGTGACGCCAGGTCGAGATGACGGCTCGGCCATTTTCAATCCCGGGGGCGAAGCGTTATCAGTGGGCACTGCGAACGTCACGTTAACCAACGTAGACACCGGTGCTGTGCAAATCGTGATCGTGACCGTAACTGAATAGCACCATGACGGTGCCGTACTCTGGTTAAGTGCGGCACCGCCAACTCAGCCCGTGAGACCACAGATTCTGCGTAAACTCACCCGGGTGACCAACTCAAGTTTTGATCTTGACGTGGCAGCCGTTCTCCCCTGGTTTAAATCCGAGGGACTGACAGCAGATGGGACTACGCCCTTCGCCGCTGAATTGCTGGCTGGCGGTCGATCAAATGTGACGTACCGCGTTCGGCAGAATGAAGATGAGTGGGTGCTCCGTCGGCGACCCTTTGGCCACGTGATGCCCAGCGCCCACGACATGGAACGAGAATTTCGCGTTCTCACCGGCATGCATAGGGCGCTTTTTCCCTCACCTGAGCCATTTGCCTACTGCGCTGATGAGTCCCTCATTGGCGCACCATTTCTCGTCATGGAGTTCGTCGATGGCGGCATCTATGCCCACGCCGAGCAGACGAAACTGCTCTCATCGGATCAGCGAACTGCCTTGAGCAAAGAGTTGACGGAAGTATTGGCCGCCCTGCACGACGTTGACGCACATGCGGTGGGACTTGCCGACCTTGGTAGACCCGAGGGTTTTCTCCAGCGCCAGGTCGCCAGGTGGCAAAAGCAATGGTCTCTGAGCCGAACCCGGGATTTCCCTGCCATGGATGAACTGGGTATTCGAATCAATAAAACATTGGAATCCGCGGTCCTAGACAACGAGTGGGGAGTCATCCACGGGGACTATCGCCTCGACAACACAATCGTCGATCCCAACACCATGCGCATTCGGGCCGTTGTTGATTGGGAAATGTCGACCCTGGGCGATCCCCTTGCAGATCTAGCGCTTTTGCTGGTCTATTGGACTCAACCCGGAGATCGGCTGCGCAGTCAGGTACCGCTCACTGACGGGGTCACCGACCTTGCTGGGTTCTTTACTCGTAGCGAACTGGTGGAGAGCTACACGAGATTGAGTGGGCGCTCGGTAGACAACTTGGATGCCTGTATTGCCCTGTCCTGTATGAAGTTAGGCGTTATCTTGGAATCAATTCGAAAGCGAATGATGGACGGGGCGCAGGTGGGTGGCAGTGACGAACTCGCTGAGCAAATGCGTGTTGCCACTGATGCACTGATTGAGATCGGTCACCTGTCAATATCTGATGGGGGACTGGCCGCCCTAAGTAGTTAGGACCAAGGTCCTTGCTTTTTGCAAGTTGCGTCGGCTTAGGGGTTGCGCCCTGGTCGATGACCTGACAAAGCGAACGCAAACCCCCTAGACAGATCTTGCCCGTCCCCAAATACCTGCTGCAGATGGAGACATCCGAAGAGTTTCACGTGCATAAGATTCTTCGATCCTTTCTCAACTCCTCTGGCCGTTGAAGACACCACTGCGCCTGCAAGTGCGCTTCACTGATGCACGCATTAGTGAGCAGACGGAAGCGGAAGTGGGCCAGGTCGCATCAGTGTTGGCCCTGCTTCTCGATTTGATTGCCCTACCCGATGTGGCACGCAGCGTCCTAGGCCGTGCGATGCGTTGTGGGGGACTGTAAGAAGATGGCGTCGTGATAAAACTTCAGCTGCCCAGCGAACCCCTGAGCGGCACACATCTTCGGCTCAATCGTTTCGTTGAAGCAGATGTAGGCGAACTTTTTCGCTCTCTCGACCACGATGAGGTATGGGCGCATGTGGCAGGTCGGCGTTGCAGTTCCGAGCAGTATCTTCCTGATTTGTTGCGGGCTCCCGATAACGGGCGCTATCCATGGGTGCTGCGTCTCCAGCAGGATCTAGCCGGACTGCCAGCGGGCGCGGTAGTGGGTACGACGTCCTATCTGGACTTCGTTGCTAGCGATGAGCGGTGTGAAATTGGCTTCACTTCCTATTCACCGGCGGTGTGGGGAAGTGCGGTGAACCCGGAGGCAAAGCTGCTGCTCTTGGGGGCAGCCTTCGACGCAGGAATTGGCCGCGTCCAGTTGAAAACGGATATTCGCAACCTCCGTTCCCAACGGGCAATTGCCGGAATTGGCGCGACCCGAGAAGGTGTGTTGCGTCAATATCAGCGTCGTGACGACGGATCAATACGCGATACCGTGATGTTTTCGGTATTGGCTGATGAGTGGCCTGAGGTGCGCCAAGGACTGATCCGGCGAACGGCCTAGGCTGCCGTTCGTGGACACCCTGCAGCGCCGTGGTTTGGTGCTCGCATTGATTGGTGTCGTCGCTTTTTCGTTCTCGCTGCCGTTAACGGTGTTAGCCCTTGAATCCTTTAATCCCATCTTGACCGCCATGGGACGTGCGGTCATAGCCGGCGCGGTTGCAGCAGTGATCTTGCTTGCCAAGCGCGTACCGTGGCCCGACAGAGGCGTGATTAAGCCGCTCGTCTACACCATGGCTGGTGCAGTATTTGGTTGGCCAATTCTTATCGCTCTTGCATTGCAACGCACGACCTCCGCTCACGCAGCAGTGATCGCCGCGGTGATGCCGCTGGTCACCGCGATCATCGCAGTGCTGCGCACTCGTGAACACGTCGCAAAACAGTTTTGGATCGCAGCCACACTGGGCACCGGTGCCCTAATTGTGTTTGCGCTGCTGAGGGGAGGGGCCGACGGTGGTGATTTCATCGCCGATCTGCTTATCGCCGGTGCTGTGATCGCATCGTCCTGGTGCTATGTGGAAGGAGCGACTCTGACCCGGGTAATGCCTGGGTGGCAGGTAATTTCGTGGGTGGTGGTACTTGCTCTTCCCGTTACCGTCCCGGCTTCTCTTCTGATTATCGCGATGGGGGGCATCACTACACCAATAACCGTTAATGCCGCTATCGGCATTGTCCTGCTCGGGCTCTCTTCAATGTACTTCGCCTTCTTCTTCTGGTACCGCGGTCTGGTTGAAGCTGGTGTTGCACGCGGCGGTCAGGTGCAGCAGCTGCAGGCGTTGCTCACCCTGGTGTGGTCTGCGTGGCTGTTGGGCGAGGCGGTCACCTGGGGCACCGTGGTGACGGCAGTGTTCGTGGTGCTGTGCGTAACTTGGGCGGTGCGAGTGCGTACACCTTCCGTTGTCGCACCGGAGGAGTAGGCCTACCATCAGCCATCGGCATGGCGCCGCAAACGACGGGCACAGTCAAGGAGTACCCATGGCGACTGAGCAGCAACAGGGTCCCCGCTACGAACTAGACGTTCATAGATTCTTCACCCAGAGTCGACAAACCAAAGTCGAGAGACATGCCCTGGGGGAAGCCCAACGTGCGATCGTGCCGTTGGAACAACTCGCTGCTGTGCCGACCAAGAAGAACCGAGCCAATGCCCTCAGTATCTTGCACGGCCAAGACACGACCAGAGAGCAATGGTTGGTTCCGCTTCGCTATGAACGCATGGGGATGTCGGCGTTCACGTTTCTTCGCGGAGCTGCCGGTGTCATGGCAAGCGACCTTTCCAAGACACCGAATAGTGGCATTAGCGTGCAGCTTTGTGGTGATGCACATCTCAATAACTTCGGGCTCTTCGCGTCCCATGACCGTTCACTCGTTTTTGACATCAACGACTTTGATGAAACGCTGCCCGGGCCATTTGATTGGGATGTGAAGCGGTTAGCCGCAAGTGTTGCGGTAGCCGCGCTAGACAGCGGAGCGTCGAAGAAGAAGGCGCGTTCCGCTGCGCAGGCTGCAGCCACGGCATACCGCAACACGATGTCCATACTCATGGATATCTCGACGTTGGATGTATGGAATCTGAGGGTCGACACAGATGTGTTGGCTATGGTGGAGACTGGGAAGTCACTTCGTGAAGCTACTGCCCGCGCAACCCGAAAGTCCATGTTGAGCACCAGTGAGACGGCAACCGCAAAGCTGACCACCATGGTGGACGGAAAGAGACGGTTCCGCAGTGACCCACCGATCCTTATCCCACTGCGCGATGAGGATCGAGAAAGTGCCACCGAGGTTGTTGAGCTGGCCTACGCTGGATACTTGAAGTCCTTACCCGCAGATCGAGTCGCCCTGCTGGGACAGTATTCACTCATTGACCTAGCACACAAGGTCGTAGGTGTGGGATCTGTGGGCACGCGCGCTTACGTTCTCCTGCTGGAAGATGGCGACGGTAATCCGCTGGTGCTACAGGTGAAGGAGGCAGCTGCCTCGGTTCTGGAGAAGTACGTGGGTAACAGCTTTTTTGATAACCACGGTCAACGGGTGGTGGTGGGCCAGCAGGTGTTGCAGACCACTGGTGACCCACTTCTTGGTTGGGTTGGTGGAGCGGAGTTCAGGTACGACTTCTATGTCCGTCAACTCAAGGACCTCAAGGGAGCCATCGATGTGGCGCGGCTTACCTACAAGGGCTTGTTCGACTATGCCCGAGTCTGCGGGGTTACCCTCGCCCGTGCCCATGCTCGAGTCGGTGACCCGGCGATGGTGTCGGGATACCTGGGCGATGACGACACTTTCGACCTAGCGATCGCGGATTTTTCCATGGAGTATGCGCGAATTAATGCGTCAGACTACGCGCAGATGAAACATCAGACACCGTCGCCCGCTTGATACATCCTCAGGTTTACCGGTGGGCCCGGATCGTGTTGCGCACACCAGTTCCTGGCTGTTATTGACACTGGTGGTCGTGATGCAGCCAAATCAAGGTGGCATGGTGTCACCGCCAATTCCGCTGCTCAACGTTCAGGCGATGGTGACTCGACGCACGCCATCGGGTGAACTCCACGGACCCGAACAAGTTCTGTTGACCCTGCACAGCATCCGAACGTGCACGCCGCGGCTATCGCGAGCAAAAAGGGCTGTTGTTGACGTCAATACCGTTGCGCATGGTTGGCTAGCGACATGACATCGCAGACCTTGCCCCCGCCTGCCTCAGCTCGCGGTATTACCGCTCGAGATTTTATGGCGATGGGGGTGTCTGGCTTAGTCGGCCTTGGTTTGGGCTACCTGATGTTGTTGGTGGTGAATTTCGGTATTGAGTTGATGTGGGAAACGATTCCGAGCAATTGGGAATCAACACCGTTGTGGTACGTCTACGGTGTCCTAGTTGGCGCGGCTGTGCTGGTCTATGTGATTCGCCGCTATGTCGGAGACGATGGTCACTCACCGCTGGCCGGTATCAAGATCACCGCACTGACTCCCCGCGAATATGTGGGAGCGATCCTTGCCATCCTCGTGTCACTTTTTGGCGGTGCTGTGTTGGGCCCTGAGGTGGCGCTCGTGGCCACCGGTTCTGTCGTGGGTGGACTTGCTGTTCGTTGGCTGAAGGCCAGCGGCACCAAGAGCGCTGAGCGCATCGTGAAGATGGGTGCGTTCGGTGCCATCCTTGCGTTATTCGCCGGCCCACTGCTCTCGGGCAGTTTGGACTTGGGTAAAGCATCAGCATCGGTGGACTTCAACGCCATCGGTTGGGCTGTACTCGTTGCTGTAATCGCTGCTGTTGCGGCAACTATTGCGCGAGTGTTTGGCTTTCTGGTTGCGCGATCAAGCGGTGGTGGTCCCAATCTGAAGGTTTTGGTGGGTGCTGCGCTGATCATCGGCACCGTTGCGGTGCTGATGGAGTACGGCACCGGTCAGCAGGTGATTTATGTGGTGACGTCTGGTGAACAGTTGATCACCGAGTTGCCTAAAATTTCCAGTGTGGCAACGGTGGTGGCCATCATTATCTTTAAGACCATTGCCTATGCGGTATCGCTGGGTTCAGGGTTTCGCGGCGGGCCGTTTTTCCCCGGCATGTTTGTTGGTGCAGCCTCGGGACTGCTGATCTCACTCACCCTGCCCGAGGGCCCCACCGTGACCTCAGCGATGGCCGTGGGCGTGGTCGCTGCGGTGGTGGCGACGGCTCCCATGAAGTGGTGGGTCGTCATCGTTATCGGCGTTGGAGTGGGATTTGCCATGGGTGGTTGGACGCTTATTCCAGCCGCGGTGGTGGGTGCGGTTGTCGCCCGCCTGATTCCACGCTGGGGAGACCGGTTGAAGCGACCAGAAACCTTGAGCGAGCCAAATGTTTCGGGGTGACGAAATAGAAACGTAGTTGGCGAAACTATTCGAGAATGCCTTACTTCTGGGTGTAACATTTTTTCATGAAGAGATCCTTGATAGCTGTTGCAGCAACATCTATGCTTCTCATCTCAGCATGCGGTGGTAGTGATTCGGGCTCTAGTTCCAGCGAGGCTCAGCAATTTTGTGATCAGCTCAATGCCGGTACTGCCCCCTTCGACGTGTTCCAGTCCATGCGAGATGCATACCCCAATCAGCCCGACTGGGCGGTGGCCGCCAAAGGGTGGGCACAAACGAGTTGCCCGGATCAGTTGAAGACGAACGAGCAGTTGCGCAACATCATTTCCAACACCGGTGGCGATCCAGACTCTTAAGGTCTAGTGCACTCCCGTAGGCCCCTGGTGGGAGCACCTGCCGCGGTCGCGGGCGGCGGTGTTGACACGTGAGCGTAAAGTGAGGGCCAAGTGACTAAAAACCATCTCATGACAAGGAGCCCCTTATGCGTCTAGGTCGAGCTGTTGCCCGCACCGCGGTCGTCGCTGGAACTGCTACCGCTGTGAGCGGCCGTGTTTCTCGCAAGCAGGCCGCGAAAGATGCCGCCCAGACACCCGCAGCGCCCGCCGCCACGCCGGCCGCTGAGCCTGAGGCGGACGCTGTCGCGGAGATCGAGCGCCTCGGTGCCCTGAAGGAAAAGGGACTGCTGACCGACGCAGAGTTCACTGCGGCTAAGGCCAAGATCCTCGGAATTTAGTTCCATCGGTTTTCTCTGTTTTTGCGAAGACCAGACAGGGCTTGCAGACACATCATGACGCTTGATACTGCGGGGCAGCGGTTCAAGATGGGTGTCATCATTCCATCGCCGAACACGACGGTGGAGGCCGGGCGGTCAACGCCGATTTGATAGCACGGGTGAGTGCATTGTCCGGTGGCC
>ERZ887942.584-NODE-584-length-29317-cov-78.347140_pt1 | contig 29317 bp, 39 predicted proteins | sample MGYA00521099_ERZ887942 | MGnify/ENA primary metagenome ERZ887942 (study PRJEB32303, sample SAMEA104408605) | aquatic metagenome | biome: Brackish water; feature: Pelagic; material: water | place: Baltic Sea | collected 2014-06-07T06:48:00 | depth 16,251 m ...
TTGCTGGGATGTAGGAGCTTGGATTGTTTGACGTGACCTTCTCCATCTGGAAGCCAGAGACCTTGAAGCCACGGGTTGATTGGTTGGTGTATTTTCGGATTTTGTTAACCGTGGAAACCGCTGGAGCGACTGAGTAAGCCCAAACCCGATAAAGTCCGCCACCTAAGTCTTCGATGCCGCCCGCTGTGCCTGCAGTTGCTGACCCGTTAATGAAAAGCGACATGTCACCCACGTTAGATGTGCCAACCACTGGCACCCCGCCGTCATCCATGCGGATGAAACAGGAGAGAACGTAATCGGACACGCCATCGATGGGAGTCGTGAGCGCAGGCTGAACAGAATGATTCCCGCTGACATCGCCGGGGAATTGAATCCAATGTCCCAGCCCACGGTCATCCGTTGCGTCGTCAGTCAGCCCCGCGCCTTGTGTTGTCGCCTGAGCAATCGTCGGCTCCGAGTAGGAGAGCATCTGCACCACCGCTGGCTCCGCGAGGATCATCGGGACCCGTGGCCCGTGGGTCGCTGAGACTCCGATGGGGACTGACGTTTCATTGAGAATGTAGTCGGTGGTGGCTGATCCAGACTCGACTTGATGCCCCCCGATTAAGATTCCATCGACTCCGTTGCCGTCGAGGTTAGTTACTGAAGATTGAGGGTAGGTGGATATATTTAACCCGGTCCCCGCAGAGGCAACGGTGAACGTAAAAGAGACGCGATACCATCCATCTGCCAGTTCCTCCGAAGACGCTGATGGAGAGGAAAAGTCTCCACTTGAGGCAGCAGGAGAAGCCACCGTCCCATCAGCCAAGGAAAGGCCAATTGTAGTTGTCCCTGTCCCGCCCAAAGCTGTTACGTAAATAAATATTTGAGTGTAACCAAACGGTTTTGCATGAATCGAGACAGTATATGTGTTCCCCGACACATCGGTTGTGATTACCTGGATGAGCCTTTGACTATTTGCCAAATTATCCGAAACTAACGAAAAAGCATTCTTCCCCGCGACTGGCGAGGCAGTTGCTGTTTCGGTCATCGTGATGTTTGGAGTCAATATCCAAGGGGACTCATCGTAGTCATTTGAATTCACGAACAAATTAATCGCGGCTGGAGTCAGCTCCTCCCCACGAGTCTGGTCAATCCGCACCGTGTTGGCCGTTGCCGCCGTCACATCGCCGTCAGCGTTGATGTATGTCCCGCTGCTATTCGTCGCCGTGATGAGCGCGATGTCGCCCGCAGGATACCTCGGATCAAGATCAAGAACGGGTGTTTGCAGGACATCCAAAGGCGAACTCGTCGCTGTGACATAGAGATAGGGATCAAGCCTTGTCGGATCATACCGAAAATCCAAAATCCCCGCCTCCAAAAGTTTCCCGGTCGCCCCTAGTTTCCCGGTCGGCCCTAGTTTCCCGGTCGGCCCCAGTTTCCCCCCGCCGTCTAGTAGGTCCACAATCATCTTTAAATTTCTCGGTGCATCCGGCGAAGTTTAAAATCAACCGTTGCCCCGGTCGGAGTGACCCGAACCGTGCCGCTCATTGAATTCACCGCAAAGAATTCCTGCTCTCCGTCCACAAAAGTCGCCACATCGACCCAGGTTCCATCCTCCGCGGATCGCGCCACTGTCGCCCCGCCTCCGTCGGCGGTTGCTATATATTTATAGTCCGCATCGCACGGATATTCTGTTGCTGTCGTAATCGTTGCCATGATTCTAAAAAAGTTCCGCTCCGTCAATTCCCCGCCCCCCGTCAATCCTCCTAGATTTTCAAAAGTACATACCCCATCCCGCCGCATAAAACCGTAAGCACCAGGCAGGCAATCACCATTCCGGTCCGCTGTTTTTTCACCCTCGTCACTTCCTCCTTCAACACCGCCACCTTAGCCGTCGCCTCCGCCACCGCCCCCGCAAATTCATCCCGCTGATCATTCGCCCGCTCCAGCCTGTCATTTGCCACCAGAGCCACCTGGCGAAAGCCCTCCACCGCCGCCGTCTGCAATGCCGCGTCTCGTTTCAAGTCTGAGATTTCCGCCCCTAGCTCTTCACTTTTCAAATTCGCTTTTTCCAGCTTCACCTCAACCTCTTCTAAGAGAGCCGCTGATTTCTCCAGCCGCCCCACCGTCATCTCCGCCGCCTCCCGGATCTCCACCAGGGCCACCTTCGCCACCTCATCGGCCGATTCCAGAGCCTCCTCCGTCATCGCCCGCACCCGGGCCGCATCTGCCCGCCCTTCGCGCACCGTCTCCGATGCCCGCCGGACTTCCTCCCGCGCCTCTCGCACCTCCTTTTTCAGCCCCCGAGTCGTCTCCTCCACCTTTGAAAGATCCGGAGGCTCCGGAGCCGCCGGCACCCTCACCTTAGGGATTATTCGCACCACCGGCCCGGCCGGATCGGTCCCGCAAGAGACCAAAGCCACCGCCAAAAAAGCCAAAATCCCAAATCTCTCTCTCATCAAATTCAAATTTTATACCAGCCCGTGCCCGCAGAAATCACCGTCATCGTACTCCATTGCGTAGTCATCAAAACTGATGAGGAGTTATCGATATTCACCGACCCCAGGCTGGAAACCGTCACCGTTCCCGTCCCCACATTATTAATTGTGTAAACCGTCCCCTGATCGATCCCCGCCGGATCCGGCAAGGTTACGGTAAGCGTCGCCGTGCAAGCGACCACCCGATTTGATTCATCCAGAGTCAAACCGGATCCAGTGACCAATAAAGTCATCACCTCCCCCGGCACATCCGATACCGCCCCGATATTCGCAAGGGCTTGAGCTTGTTGCGGAGCCGTCAAAGTCTGCGGCAAAGTTTTGACCACATCCGTCCCCACCAGATCTCGAGAATCCACCCCTCCCGCCGTCAGTCCTGTTTGAATCACTGACAGGTCCGCCGTCGATAGCGTGAAACTCGCCCCGTCCCCCTGCGGCCCTGTCTCTCTCGCCGTAATCGTCAAAACACAATTTGTATTAAAAGCCCCGGTTACCGTTGCCGTGTAGTCTGGATTCGCCGAGATAGTCCCTTGAACCACAAATCCAGACATCCCGGCGACTCCCGTATTCACCGCCCCGGAATTGATCAAATCAGCAATCGCCAAAAGCCAAAAATACCATTCAACTTCATTAAAATTATCGATCAAAACCGGATCCGCCGGGGCTCCCGCGAAATCGTCCAGGGCCGGAGCTTGATAAAGATTGAAAAACCAATCCCCCCCTTTAAAAATCTCAAACACTCCCGACATTGTGTTGATTGCCACGCTGGAATCAACCGTGATCGACCCGCTGGATGCCACCCCCGGAACCTCCGCCGCGATCTGCGGCAGCAAAGCCCCCCCACTTCTCACAACATCGTTGTGGATTATGCCAACTTGAGTATCGGTCGAAAGCCAACCCTTCCCCGGCTCTTGCCAGGAAACTTCAAACATTGCGGAAAGCGTCGATTCTTCCAAAGAATCACTTGATTCAAACGCCTCATCCAGAGCCGTCACGTCATAAGTCAGAGCCGCGGCATATTGACCATCCGCCACCGCCGGCTCCGTAAAATCCGAAGCCTGGATCAGAGGATCCGTATTGTATTGACCCCGAAGTTTGGCCTCATAAAAAATGATCGAATCAGCCGCCAACTGCACCAGCGTATCACCCTGCACAAATTGGATTCGCACCTCCCCGGCATCGCCCCTTTTTTGTTCAATCGTCCGCGGAGCCGTCCCCAGCCCCGCACCAGAAACAAAACGCCCCAAATCCAAATCGACAAATAGCAACATAAGCCGCCCCACGTCGTCAACCCTCCCCGATGTAAACCTAAATCACTCCCCCCCAATACGGAGCTGTTCCATTATGTTCTAGTTGCCAGTATTCAAAAGGGGTCGGCGTCGCGTCACCCGGAGCCCCGGGATTCGCCAAAACCACCCAATTCGTCCCGTTATGATAAAGCATTTGCCCGCTCGTCCCACTTGGCAATCCGTCACTGCATCCCGCCGTTATGATCGCCTCCCCGTCAGATGTCACCAGCCCGTCTCGATAGGTCAAGAGAGTCACATCTTCTCCCTCACAATCAACCCAAAGTATTGACCCGTTTTTGCCGTTCCCCTGGATCCTCACATTCTCGTCCTCATTGACAATTTCGATCTGTTTCCGAGTCGAAACAGCCCCCTGCAAAATCGTTTTAAATTTCGCAGCCTCCCCGCAAATCGGATTCCCCGGATCCTCCTCCGCCTTCTCAATTAGAATCTGTCCAAAACTCCCGGAACTTCCCAAGCTCCCGTCTCCCACATTCTCCCCTTCCCATTCCACTTGTATGGTCTCCCCCTGCTCAGTCACCTCCGTTGCCCAACACCCCGTGATCGACCGGAATTTGTAAACCCCCTCCTGTTCATCATGCTCCTGAAAGACCCGCGACCCGCCGCCCACATTTTCACCCGTCCATAAAAACGGAGTCAAATCAATGTCCGACTTACGCCAAACCTTCACCTCCAGCTCATCCGCCACCACCTCGATCTCTAAAATACGTATTTTGTCGTGCAAGGAATCGTGCCCCGACCCCGCCGGATCCGTCGGCTGGTAATGATCGGAATTGTCTCCCGTATCCCCCACCACCATCTGCACCGTCCCCTGCACCACCCCGGTCGGTCCTCGCTCCACCTGGCAAAAAATCATCTCCCCGCTCACCAGCGCAATCGTCGGGAGCTTCCCATCCACATCCTTCTCATTCATCGGCACCCCGCCGATTTCCGGAACATAGTAAGCGTAGCCACTCCCCGCAGGCGGCCCCGTATCCGCCGCGTCCACCGGAGTCGCCATCTTCACCCGGCCAGGCTCCAGCGTCACCTCATAATTCCCCGCCGTCACCTCCTTGATCGATCGCAAAGCGAATGGAGCGTATTCCGTCACCCCGTCCCGACGGCCCCCTTGCTTAATCGTCAAAGTCGTCCCCGAAGCATTCAACCTCCGCTGATACCCCTTCCCCGGCTGGATCTGCACCGATCGAAGAGCCCTCACAAGCTTGTTAAAATCATCCGCCGCCACCGCATCCCCGGGCCGGACCTCATCCGGTAAATTCAAAATGTTCATCTTTTTTTAAGCGTAATATCTCGCCAACCACCCCCCGCGGCCCGATAGCTCCCAGGTCACCTCATTCTCAAAAATCTCCCCCCGCTGAACCGATCGCATTCCCATATTCAGCCAATTCCGCCCCGCCGCGATCGCGGGCGGATCCCCGTCCGGCGTGCCGATTTTCCCGATCTCATTCAGTCCCGTCGGCTTTGATTGAGAGACCCATCGCCGCGTCCAGGAAACACGCGGTTCCCGGTAAGACTCTATCCCTTTGCGCACGTCATCATAAAGCTCCACCTTCAAGGCACTCCACCCGGTCTGATCGATTTCCGCCACACTCTTCCCGTCATCCTCAAGCGGTGGATTTGTCGCCAGCTCCACTGCCTCCACAATATCCTCAGCCGTCTCCGACTCATATCGAAAATGAGTCTGAATCGGCTCCTCGCTTGTCGAAATTTCCAGCGAAAACTCATCCTCCGGCACTCCGCCGGCCCCGCCCCCAAAACTCGCCCCCGCATAGTGACCGGTCACAATCACCAAGCCCTCCTGCATGATTTCAAATTCTACCTCATCCAGAGCCATAAAATCCATCTTCGGATGCACAGAACCTTGCCGAGGCAAAAGACTCGCCAGCTCATTCTCTTTGCAGTGATATTTCTGCGAGCCCGTCCACATCCCCGCCCGATCTTTCCGGGCTCTAAATCCCGGCATCGGCACCAGGTTCCCCGGGTGGATTATTTTATTTACCATCGTCCCGCCCCACCACGTCAACGACGCCGGGCTTAGGCATACTTAGCCACTCCAGAACCCCGCGTGTTCTCCTCAATCCTGACCAAAAGCTGATTTCTCTTCCTGGCTAAAATCATCGACCCCCGGGCCGCACCGGCCCCGCCGCCACCAATCCGCGTCATCGAAGAAACCACTGGCTTCAGCACTCTGGAAACCCATTCTTTCTCCCCTGTCCCCATCGCCAACGGCTTCTTTGCTGCCCCCGCCTCCGCCTCCTTCTCATCCGCCTTCTTCTTAGCATCCACCGCCGCCTGCAAGCCATCGATTACCCTTTGCATCGCTTCCCGGTTTTCTGTCGAATCAAAAACCACCGCCCCATTTTCCATTTGATCTTTGAACGCCGCCGCCATCGCATCCATCGCCGCCGTCACCGACTCCCGGGCCTTCCCCGCCCCATCGGATCCCGTGATCTTCGCCGCCGCCACCCGCTGAAGAGCCCCCACAATCCGCCCCATCTCCGCAAGCTTATCATCACCCAGGCCCGGGCGCAAAAACTCCGGAATCGCCTTCAAAAACGCAATCCCCATCTGCGTCCCCACTGATCCCAGCATCACCCCAAGCCCCTTCCAAACCCCGGGGTCCGCTAACATCGTCAAAACCCCCTCCATCACCCCCACCAATCCCGAAAACATCTCCCCCATCATCCGACCGAGCCCAAGGAAGGCATTCGAAAGAAAATTAATAAATTCCTTACCCGCAATCAAAAGCGACTGTTTCAAAATCTCGCCAATCTGCCCCTGTTTAAAGGCTTCCACCAACAACTTCAACCCCCCAGACATAACCCGCGAAAACTCCAAAATGCTCCCTTTGAACTGCTTAATCAACCCCACCAAACTCAAAACCCCGTCCCTGATCATCCCCAAAAACGGCCCACCCGCCTCCTTCAAAAGAGAAACCAGCTCCGCCTTCAGCACCATAAAAGCACCCCCCGCCGTCCCCGCCATCTTCTCCGCCCCTCCGCGAAACTTCGCCAACGGTCCTTCCAAATTCTTAAAAGCATCGATCACCACGTCGGCCCCCACCTTCCCCTCGCTCACCATCTTAATCAGCTCCCCTTTCGAGACCCCGATCTTCTCCGCCAGCACCTCAAAGATCGGCACCCCGCGCTCCGCAATCTGCTGTCGTAACTCCTCCATACTCGCCACCCCCTTCGCCTTAACCTGGGAAAGAGCCGACCCCAAAAGCCCCGCCTCCGCCGAAGTCATCCCCAGCGTCCCGGAAACATCCAACAAGCTCCGGGTCAATTCTTTCGCATCCTCAACCCCCATCCCGTTCGCGATCAGCCTCTTGATATTCTGTTCCATCACCCCGATCCCAACCCCGGTCCTCTTGGATTCCTGATCGAGGTAAGCCATCATCTCCGCCGCCTCCTCCACGCTCCCGGTCAAAGCCTCAAAAGCAATCGTCGATCGTTCCATCCCAATCGCCTCCTTCACCGCCAGCCCCATCGCCGCCGTAAAACCAGCCACCGCAACCTTGGCACTCATAAAAGCCGCCCCAATCCCCAGATTTTTCACCGACCCTGCAAAAGAAGTCATCATCCCCTTAGCCGACCCCAAAGCCCGCCCCAGTCCCGAAGTGTCTCCGCCAACTTTAAATGTCAATGCCGCCATACTCACCGCCCCCCATCGTCAAGGAACCCGCCCCCAACCAAGCCAAAAAAATCAACCTCCCCGCCCTCAACCAAGCCCTGCTGCTCTGCTGCCCTGCGTGAGACCTTCCCCGCCCTTATCCTCCCATTGCGCTTTCAGATTCTCAAAACCTTCCCGCATCCCCCCGCGTCTCTCCCCGTCCCCTGAAACCAGCTCCATCGTCGCCCCATTCTGCACCCCCAGGGCGTGCAAATAAGCCAACCCCCTCGAGTACGGCAAATCCCACAGAACAAAACTCTCCCCCCGCCCCGTTACCGGCACAAGAGCAGTCACATATTCAGCCCACCATTCCGGCGGATCCCCCTCATCTACCTCCTCGCCGATCGTGCCCGCTTTTTTTTTGGCATTGCCCGGGCCTTCTCGATCGCCGCAAACTCCTTCTCCACGATCCCCCAAATATCACGAAGCACCGAATTCGGCAAATCCATCCCGAAGAGATCCACCGCATCCCGCCAGACATCCCCGCCGGCCCGCGATAGCCCCGCCAGCTCCAGCGGATCCATCGTCGAAACCATAAGCAACTCAAACACCGCCTCCTTCGGCACCACCTCGCCTTCGCTCAAAGCCCCGATAAGAGGATTCTCACGCTCTTCTAGAATCACCATCCGCCCCGCCGTCAAAGGGTAAAGTTGAAACCCCCCAACCTTCGGCCGGCTTTCAAAAAGCATCACCTCCGCATTTCTCTTTTTGCTCATAATATCAATCTTTTTCGTCAGCTTGTGAATTGATCCGCCGGCCGGAACCCTGGAGGGTGGGAGTAGGGAATTACCCGGGACCCGGCGAATCAATTCAAAAGCCGCTACTTTTCAAACCTCCCCAAAATTTTTTCCTGCAAATCATCCGACGAATTTAGAGGCAACATCGCCACCGACCTCCCCCGCGTCACCCACCCATAAGGAGATTTTGATTTGATGAACTTCAGCAAATCCCGGTAGTTCCAAACCGCCGCCATCGCGATCGCAAAGGGGTGATCCGGATTCTCCTCCGGCCACTTCTCCCCCTCCCGCCAGGCCTTCAGCATGTCCCGAGTCCGAAACTTCCCGCAGTCGCTCACCGGTTTAAAAAAGAACTGATATTGCCCCCCGCTCAAATGCTCCCGCGTAATGATCCGCACCGGCTCCCCAGCCACCGGCTCAATCCCCATCGCCATCAGAGCCGCCGCCAAATAAGAGTCCCGCGTATCGAAATTTGCCTCATCATGCTCCCCGCCGATCGTCACCACCGGCCCTTCTTTTTCATCACCCTCTCTCATATTTTAAAAAAAAGAAGTGAGGAAGAGGGTTTGAAACCAAAACAAAGAGCCCCCTCTTCCTCACCCCCCGAATGAAATTTAAACCACCAGGGCCCCCATGAACGGCTTGAAAACGCCGGTCAAATCCACCGATTCAAAATCCCGAGATTTCAGAGAATTTTTGACCGAAGTAGTAATCGTTTCCCCGTCGTTGGAATCAGTAACCCCGGTAATAAAAAGATTCGGAGCAAACGTGTTCGCCACCACCAGAGCCCCGCCAAGAGTCGTCGAAATCGCCGCCCCCGTCGAAGTGAACCCGTTTAAAGAAATCTGCGCCCCGGCATTCGAAAACGCCGCCGCCACATCGCAACCGGCCTCATCCGGCAAATAGTTCTCATCGATCGAATAATCGACCGAAAATTCCTGGGCATACATCCCGGTCTCCGCAGTCATTCCCCAGGTCGCCAGTCCGTAAATTTTAGCACTCACAACAGGTCACACCGCGTCAACCCCCGCGATGATTGCCCTCACCGCGATTTTCCCATTCAACCACTTGTCCTCTTGCTCCCAGGTTCCATCATCGTTTCGCAGATCAAAAACCTTCAGTTCATCCGTCCCGATCCCCCGCGGGTTCAAAGGTTCATTGACCCACTCGATTGCCCCATCGATCAAAGCCGCAACCGCCGACCCAAGCCACCCTCGCCGCGAAGCCTCCGCCGCATCCCGCACCCGGATCTTCAGCACCACCACCGCCGAGATCGAAAACACCCCATCCAGCCCTTCATGCTCCTCCGGCTCATCCGCGTCCAGAATAAGTTCTTTTGCCGTTTTCGTCCCATCCCAGTCCCTCAGCCGGGGCGGATCCGTCCAACCCAGCTCCCCGTTTAGATATTCCCCCAACGCTGTCAAAAACCGATCACTCACCAACATACCCGGCCCCAGCACGTCAACGAATCACCCCGTTCCCCTTAGCAGAATCCCCAGCACATTCAGCCCCGCCGCCGCCGGCAAACGCCCTTGCTCCCAACCCTCAGCGATTCACCCTCACCCCGCCCTTTTTCAACTCCCTCTTCATCCTCGCCCTCAAAACCCTCCTCAAATTTATATCCTTCCACGCCATCGCCCGCTTCACCCCCCTGACCCCCAAAACCCGATCGCTCGCCGCGTGTTTCGCCTCGCTTCGAAAAGTCCAAATCGCCCCGAAAATACTCGTTCGCCGTCCCGCGTCCCCGCTCCCGCTCCACCGTTTAATCCACGCCGCAAACCTCCCTTGTAACCTGGCATCTCCGCCCCCCATCACCGAGCCCTTCGCCATCCCAACCCGCTTCTGGACCTCATCCACATACATCCGGAATACACTGGGAATAATCTTCTTCTTCGCCCCCCGCCTCGCCCGCCCGTTCCGCGTCCTTCTCTGCTGGTGCCAAACCCTCGCCGCCGTCACCGACGTGATCACCCCAGCCGATCCCCTCGCCTTCTCCGGAACCAACTGGAACAAATCAAACAGATCCTTCCGAATCGCGCCCTTCCCGCTTTCAAGAGCCTTTTTCCCGAGCCCGAAAGGTTGAGCATTCCGCACCACCGCCTTCCGCACCACCGAAGCCGCCATATCCGCGAAAGTTCCGGCCGAAAACCCGAGCCGCTTCTGCAAAGCCCGAATCTCCCTCTCCACCTTCCTCTGCCCGGTCACCTTGACGCTCATAGTTTATCATGCTTGAACACAGAATCGTTCCGCCTCACAAACCCCACCCGCATCCCCCGGGATCGCAAGAACCGATCACAAGCCCGATTCACCGAAGCCGCGTCCAAAAAAAAGTCCGCCCTCACCCCCGCCTTCGTCCGCCGGTCACCCCGCGAAACCGCCCATCTCAATTCTTCCTCTTTCTTCTCATTCATAAAATCAAAAATCAAAACCCTCCCCGCCCTCAACCAAGCCCTGCTGCTCTGCTGCCCTGCGTGAGACCTTCCCCGTCCTCATCCTAAAAAGTCTCTAATTCCACACTCCAGGCCACATCCCCAATCTCCCTCAAACACTCCAGAACCCGCATCTCCCGCCCGTCCAAAGTCGCCGCCGTCTCCTTCTCCCATCCCCCCGCCGGCACATTCACCAGCCGCACCCTGACCGTCACTCTCACTTCCTCTTCAAACCCGCCGACCTCCGCCGCCTCCGTCCGATCCTCCCCGCTCCTGGCCACAGAAAAACTTTCAGCCCCCACCGTCATCGTGCCAGGAAACATCTCTTCCAAAACTTCCTGTGCCCGATCCAAAAATTCAATCCGCTTCGTCGCCAAACTCATAACCTCAATTACCGTTTCCCCGTCAACGAAAGAGCCCCGGAACAAAAGTTCCAGGGCTCCCGATCATCACAACCAAAGCTCTCAAAAAGCCCCGGCGGTAAATCTCACTTTTCGGAATTAGACAGTGCCGTCGCTAATGATCCGCCCAGCCGTCGCATCACCAACCGCAGACCCGAGCATTACCGAAATGTTCATGAACCGTTTCCGCGTTGCAAGAGATGTCCATGAAGACACATAAGCAACCAGCCCCCCGGGAAGCTCAATCGCCTCATACATCGAAAGTAAATCCTGGATCTCATCGTCCATGACGGGCTCACCGGAGGCGATCGCCAAAGAATCCGCAGCTCCAAAAAAACCGATCGTTTTTGCCTCCGCCCCGGTCCAACGATTGTTCATCGCGATCGAGTCAAACCCATAAGCTCCCCCCGCACCCGGAGCCAAAGAATTCGCATCAGTCGGCAAGAGTTTCGCGAAGTAAGCCCCATCGATGATCAGGTTTTTGGTAGGAAAATCCTTACCAGCCGCCCAGATCGTCTTCAGATCCGAAGCACCGAAATCTGCCGCCGTCGAGTCAAGAATTGCCGCCCCATAATTAGCCGCCGTGATCGGGGCAAAAATCGCATCCCGGCACGCGTTACCGATCACCTGGAGGTTCTTTCCGATCAATGAGCGCAAACGATGCCCATTGTTCAGCTCCGCTTGAGTGACATGGAACGAAAGCGAATGCTGGTCCACCGTCACCTCCCGGGCGATTTTGGTAGAGTCGGCATTGGTTTCGTAACTGCTGGGATTGGTTCCCGCAGTCGCTCCCGCCGTCACAACCGGCACCTGCACGGTGGAGCCCGGAGAAATCCGGTCCACCCCCACGTTATAAGTAAATGCCCCGATTGCCGAAAGGATCGGCCCCAGGGTAGTAATCGCCTCGTCGGCAACAAACTCAGCAGTCAACGCTGCTGGAAAAGTATTAGCCATAATGATATAAAAATAAATAGTTCCTCAACCAGACCACCTATCCCCGCTCTCTCATCGCCTCAAAGATCTCTCCCTCGTTGGCTTTTAAAAACGCTGACCGGTTCGGCCCTGCACTCATCGTTTCGAATTCCTCCAAAACGCTCCGCGCACCAAGTCCCTCAAAATCATCTTGCGGACTTGGCAAATCTGCCGCCTCAGCGGGGGAGAAACCCGCCTGCGCGATCAAATCCTCAACCGTCAGCATCTCCGCCTTCAGCCGATTCGACTCCGCCTCAAACTCGTCGCGCTCGCTCCTCACGTTCGCCAGCTCAAGCATCATCGTCGCATTCTCGTCGATCGCGGCCGCTAGTGCCACGCTCGCCGACGGTCCCTTTTCAGCAACCTTTTCTTCGCCGTCGCTCGTCAGACCGAGCGCACTTTTAACGCGCTCGACAAAACCCTTCGGCTTCTCGTTCGCATCCGAAATCTTTTCAACCTCCTCGGTCAACTCCTCAACCAAAGCCTCCTCCTCCTCCTCAACCAAGTCCCCCTCATCATCATCCCCCTCAACCAAGCCCTGCTGCTCTGCTGCCCTGCGTGAGACTTCCCCGCCCTCAACCAAACCCGCCGGGGCATTTTCAAAGCGATTTTCAAAATCAACCCCCGCCACAACCGCCGCCGCCGCCACCGGCTCCAACACACGATCCGCAAATCCCATCTCAACCGCCTCCGACCCATTCAACCAGGTTTCCACCCGCATCATTTCCGCGATCTCTTCCCCCTCAATCCCGGTTCTCTCCGCGTAAAAATCGACAATATCATTTTGCAACTTGTCCACCAAATCAGCCGCCGACCTCATCTCATCCGCCTCACCCCAAACACCGCCAGAGACATTGTGAATCATCACGTAAGCATTTTTCGGCATCTCAACCTCATCGGCAGCACACATCACCACCGACCCCATCGAAGCCGCCATTCCCTCAACCCGCGCTACAACTTTCGCCGGATGATTCTTCAGACCGTTCGCAATAGCCCAACCATCCAAAACTTCCCCACCTGGCGAGTGAATCCGCAGGTCGATCGTATCCACATCTCCCAAAGCCGAAAGTTCCCGCAAAAACTGCGAGCCCGAAACATCCCAGCCCCCAATAGGCCCCAAGATTTCAACCTTCGCCACCGTCCCCCCCTCGCTCCGGGGAAGAATCTTTGACGCTCCCGAAGAAGCGTCCATTGAAAACCAACGTTTTGCCATGTCCTGAATCCCCCCCGTCAACCAAGCCGGAAGATAAACCTCCCCGCCCTCAACCAAGCCCTGCTGCTCTGCTGCCCTGCGTGAGACCTTCCCCACCCTCAACCCCCCATCTCCGCCGCAATTTCAATTTTCCGAATCGCCTCCCAAGCCTTCCTCCGTTCTTGCTCTTCAAAGTCCATTCCTTGCGAAGCCCAAAAATCCGTCTCCGTCATGTAACCTTCCTTTAAAAGCTCCACCATCAACTTCCCATCCCGGCCCCGGTCGATCGTCATATCAGCCTGAGGAACCCACCGGGCTTTCCACCACTTCTCCACTCCCCCCGGAATATCCAACCTTCCCGCCTTGATCTCCTTCGCCAGGACATACATCCATAACCGCTGACAATCCCGCTTCAAAGCCGCCTGTTGAACCTCCACAAATCTCCGCGTTTCCGCCATCGTATAACGCATCCCCGTCCCACTGATCGAGCCCGGATCCCAAAGCACTTCCGGAGCAATTCCGATCCCCCAGGCAATATCCCGCACCAACCACGAAAGCATCCCCAAAGTATTCGGATGAGGCCGCGAATCATTCGTTGTCTGAAGTTTCTGCCCCGGGGCAAATTCTTGAAAACGCCCGCCCTGGATCATCTGGTCCAGAGTCAAAACCGCCCCCTCTTCACCCGTCCCCGTCGCACCCTCAACCGCATCCGTCAGCTCATCCAAATCGACCGACTCCGGAAGATCATCAATAAAGCCTTTCAGATCCGCCCCCGGATCCTCCTCCCCGTCCGTAGTCGCCGATTGTTCAAGCCAGGCCGCCCATAAAGCCGCAACTTTGACCGCCTGCTTGGTATATCCCAAAATTTCCACCAAATCCTTGAAGTTGGAAACCGCATGCCCCAAAGCGGAAACCTGACGCGGACGCCCCGCCCGCACCTCATCCGCGTGATAGATCGCCCGCTCCCGCGGAATAGATCGCATCACTTCCCCCTTCGAATCAATCAACCGAAACCCAGCCCTCCCACCAAAGCGATCAAGAAAAACCCCATCCGATAAATTAGCCGGCTTGCTAACTTGCCGCTTTCCATCCCCCACCTGGTGCGCCTCATACATAGCAACCCGCGACCCCTTCGCCGGCCCCTCCGTCAAAACCGTGAGAGCATCCCCATCCCGAAGCTTCGACCTCTTCACCCAATCCTGCCACCCCTCGAAATTCATCCCCGCCGCCATATCAAACGCCGGGGCATATTCCGTCCGCGATTGCCAAATCTCCTCAATCCTCTTGTCCAACTCAGAATCCCCCGTTTCCGCCTGCGGTTTCAAATAACCAATCAACCTCGACGGCCCCGTAATCGCCCGAGCCACCAGGCCGATATTGGCTTCACCCCACCGGGCGGACTTCATCAACTCCACCCGATCCGAAGGCGAAACCTCATCCCGGGCTCCCAGGTTATCCCAACGAACCCGCCCCCGTCTCTCCGAAGTACGAGCCCCGTCGAAGTTTGAAAGTGCCTTAAAAAGCCGGGCCTTCTTCTCCCCCGTCCCCGCCGCCACCAACTTCGCCGCCGCATTTCGATTCCTCCCGCCCCGCTTCCCGCGACGTGCTTTGCCAGATTGACCCATAAAACGCCGCCACCTCGTCAACCCCTACGGCGTCACCGTCACTTTTAGAATCTTCGTCGCCGATCCCGGAATAAAATAAATATCGTTCCCCACCGATGCCCCATAAGTGAAATAATTTCCAGGGATCCCCGACCCCGCTAAAACATCCGTCAAATCCATCCACCCCACCGAATCATCCCGCGGATCGATCCAGAAGAAGTAAGGACCATTCCACGGAACTGAATAAATCCGCCCGTCAGCTCCCTCGACATTTGAAAACGATTTCGCGTAATTGATCGGAAGCGATTTCAAAATCGCCGGGATCTCTATTTCTGTCGCCGAATCGTCTGCCGTATTGATTTTCAAAATCGTTTGAGCGTGCCGGGGGAAACAATAAATATCCCCGGTCAAACTCGATAAAGCACCGCCCGACCACTTCTCAAAAATCCGATCGCTTCCATTAAAAACCCCCGTCGGAATCTCGTGCCCGCCCGTCAAAGAATCCGAACCTTGCGAAGCCGTCCCCGCCCCCACATCCAAAATTGAAATCCGATCAGCTCCCCAGGGAGTCCCGTAAATCTTGCTTCCGTCCGCGTTAGCCGTCGCCCCCCAATATCGGTCATAAGCTCCCGAGCTTGAAGAATTCTCCGCCTCCCAATTCGGCCTCGCCGTATAAATCGGCCCAGTCCGATCCCTCACAAAAGCAACATTAGCCCCCTGGACACCCGTAGAACAAACCAACGACTTGAACACACTTGAAGGCGTGAACATCGAAGAATAAATCTTCCCATCATTCGCCAGGTCTCCTCCCCTCAACTGCTGCCCCGCTCCCGGCGTCGGCGTACTCCCCGATACCGTGATCGGGTCCGTCGTAGTGTCTAAAATGAGATAGTTCCTCGCACCGTGAGGATTACCAAAAATACGCCCATCCGATCCCAAGGCCCCATCCACCCACTTACTATTCACCCCCACCGCCTCAAGCCCCAGAGTACTTGCCGTCCTCGTCACCACATCCGTCGCCGGATCAATTTCTAAAATCTCGTCAGCTTCATAAGGAATCCCGTAGATAATCCCATCCGGCCCCACCACCGCCCCCCGCCACTTAATCCGAACACCCTCCGCAGGCGGATCAGTCGAAAGATCAGCACCCAATAAAACCGCCACCGGCTCCGGAAACATAAATTCCCCCAGCTCAAGACTCGCCACTGACCCCGCCGCCACCGAGACCCCAAAAGACCCCACACTTCCGACAACCGCCGAAACCTCCACCGAAGCCGTCCCGCTCATGATGCAGGAGCGTTACGGGTTTCCAAAACAAGCCCTCGCTCTTCCGTCCAAAAATCATCCCCCGCCGGATCCGTCACCCGAACGTCCCACACATAAGTCCCCGGCTCCCATTCCGCATCTCCCGTATCGACCGAAAACGTCGCCGACCCTCCGGAAATCGTCACCACCGGATCCACCAAAGTCGCCCCGCCAAGCCTCACCCGCGTCACCCGGCAAGCCGCCGCCCAAGTTCCATCCATCACCAAATCATCCCCCGCCGAATCCTTCGGCTGTACCGTGATCGAATAGGTTTCCCCGTGCTTAATTGTGTCCGTTGTCATCGTTTTAAAAATTCAAAAATTCAAATCACCAACCCGTCGTGGTCCGCGAAAAATCAACGTGATTCATCCGCCGATTCCTCCGGGCCCCTTCCCCAAGAGTCTTCATCTCAATCGCCTTCCGATAAAGTTTGACCTTCATCCTTAAATCACCCCTCACAAACTCCCCACTCGTCCCCGACTCCTTCATATTAGCCCCCGTCACCTCAACCCGATCGCTCAGCGAAGCCTCAGCCTCAGCCACCGCCGCCTCATACTTCACCCGCAGCTCCTCCAGAGTGTTAGTCTCAACCAACCCCCGCACCATGTCCATATCAAGCCGCATAAACCGCCCCAACCACGTCAACCACCAGCCCCAAAAAACTTCCCCGCCCTCAACCAAGCCCTGCTGCTCTGCTGCCCTGCGTGAGACCTTCCCCGCCCTCATCCCTTCATGAATTTCCTCGCAAAAACATCCCTCCCAATAACCGCCAGCTTCACCGCATCTCCAAAATCATTCATCCCATCCGTCTCCCAAACCCATTTCCCATTCTTCCTCACCTGGAACTCCTTCGTCAGCTCCTCCAAAAAATCCTCATCCTTCGCCGCATCCACCGGAAACATCAGCTCCCCAAACCGCTCAATCGGTTCCCCGTCATCATCCACCGCGTTTCGATCCAAAATCAAATCCCGATACAACATCCGCCGATAAGCGTCGTCGTCGTAATTCAAAACATTCACAGTCTGCCTCCCCTCCTTGTCCGTCTTAAAGGCCCGATACTTATTCCACCGCAAAAGATCCCCCCCATGCCTCAAATTCTGCATCCCCCCGAGCCCTTTCGAGGGATTAAATATCGGAGCCAAAGCCCGGCACCTCCGACGGACCTCATACGTCCGATGCCCCCCCTCATCCGTCAAATTACAAAGCACCCGCTTCCTCTGACCCTCCCAGACCATCCCGCCCTTAGCCCACCTCACCAAGTTCTCCCAGGTCAAAAAGATCCCCCAATCCGAAACCATCACATCGCCCGCTCTCGAAAATCCCACCTTAACACCTTTCCAACAATCATCCTGAGTGTCCGCAAAGACCCCGCAAACCACCGGCTCCAAAGGCAAATCCCCGCGCCTATACTCCCCGCACATCGTCCTCAATTCATCGACCTGCACCCGCCGGGCCCCCGTCTCCCGCCAAGGCTCGCCCAGTCGATCCTGCACGAACCCCTTCAACTTCGTCGGATTCTTCCCAGCCTCGATCTTCTCCAAAGCCAAATTCCCCCAGGTCGAACCATCCCACAAAGCATATAAATCAGAGTGATAAAAGCTCATCGCCTTCGGCTTCCAACCCGGCATCAAAACCGTCTCCCCCTCGCCCGACTTCTTCTCCACAAAATGAGTCGGCCGCACCTCGCCCAGCTGGAGCATCCCCTTCTTCTCCTCCTCCAAAATCTTCCCCCCACAACTCTCGCACTCATAAAAAGCCTCACGCAAAACCCGCTCCAAATCATACTCCCCCGACTCATCCCGGCAATGCTCATACCTCACTTGTTTCATCTTCAGCCACTGGAATTCACCGCACCGAGGGCAAGGCACAAAGTCCCGATGTCCCGAACCCTCCGCCACCGCCATCGCCGTCTGACCGTCCTCGTCCGAAGGTTTAGAAAAACCTAAAATCTTCCCGCTCTTCGTCGCCTTCCCCCGACTCTCCAAAAGCCGCCGCGTCGATCCCTCCCGCTTAGGAGCCCTATGCAGATCAAGCTCGTCCAAACACACAAAAATCACCCCCGGTTTCGAGGCCATCGCCCCAACACTCCCCGCCCCCACAAACCAACAAGTCATCCCCGGCAACTTCACCGTGTCACCCTTCAAATCATTTTCACCCACCCCCTCCAGAACCGAATCCATCGCCGGGATCCCCTTCAAAATCTCGACAAACCGAGCCGCCACCGCCTCCGCATTCCCCTTCGCATCAATGCCGTAAACGATATTTCCCGGAGCCTCCTTCACCCGCTTCGCCAAAGCCACCAAGGCATGAAAAGTAACCGCCGCTTGGCTCCCCTTCATTCCATAACAAGACTTCCACCGCTCCCCCTCCTCCGCATCCAGGAACTCCTCAAAGAAGCGACAAACCGAAGGCGTCATTTCCCGCGAATACGGGCCAGCATAGTCCGAGTTCTCCGAATTCGAAAGAACGACGTTCCCCTCGCACCAGTCCCCAAACGAAAGTTTGCGATCCTCCCTCCAAACCCGTTCCCGGATCCCCTCAACCAAAAGCCCCACCCGCACCGGTAGATCCCGCACCCCTTCGCTTAACTCCATCTCGATCATAATCAAAAAATAAAAAACCCCCAACCAAGCCAAAAAAATCAACCTCCCGCCCTCAACCAAGCCCTGCTGCTCTGCTGCCCTGCGTGAGACCATCCCCGCCCCCAACCTCCCCCCGCAACCGTCGATCCACCGCCTCCCCCCAAATCTCCCTCACCTCATCCCCGCTCCCGGCATTCAGCAAACCCAAAACCTCCTCCTCCTCCAACGTCCGAAAGCTCTCCCTCACCTCCCGCTGAACCGGTTCAAATTCCTTCCGCACCCATTCCCTCATCAACTCCTCTGCCACCCTCACCACGTCTTCCGTCTTCTGCAAAGCCCGCTTCATCTCCTGGGCATCCCGCCACCGGCGACGGGCCGCGTCCGTATTCATCCCTTCCCGCCGGGCCTCCTGGTAAGACTCATGGGCCCGCTCCTCCTCCTCAATCACCCGGGCAAACGAAAGCGAAAGCCCCAACCGTTCCAAAGCACGGCCGATCATCTCAACCGGCCCCAGGTCCACCGCCGCATCATCCACCAAGACCCCCACCCCGGCCTCGCGATTCAGCTCCGCCGCCTTCTTCACCAGCTTCCCAGCCGGCTCCCGTCCGATATGCTTCCGATACCATTCCAGGAAAAAAACCGCATCCTCCCCGGTCAACCCCGGATCCTCCCCCACCTCGGCCCCCACCTCCAGCCATTTCCGCACCGTCCGCGAATGAACTCCCCACCGTTGCCCGATCGCCAAAAAATCCGCCTGTTTCATTTCATTCATAAATCTAAATCCTCTCCCCGTCCCCCTCATGTCACCCTTTCAAGCTTGACTAAAATTCAAAATCATTAAAATCCTCAAATCCAATGGGGGGGGGGGGGGGGGATAAAGGGGGGGAATGCTCGAAACTCCCTAGGGGAGTTCAAGATTCCTGCTGTTCTGTCCATAATCGGAAGAGATCTGGAGAATCGCCAACGCAGCCTCTTCGGTGATCTTTACGGCTCCCCGCTCGCGGTCAGTGATCGTTTTTCGTGTGACCCCCAGCTTTTCAGCCAGGTCTTTTTGCAGGAGGCCCAGCTCCTTTCGGAGCTGTTTGTATTCGGCTGGTTTCATATTATTCCCCGTATTCGTCTTGGGTTTCTTGGTCCCATGTGTCCTCAAAGTCGGACGTGAACGAGTAGATGGTTTCTCCGGCCTCATTCTCCATTGAGTAGTAAGTTTCTCCGGCCTTGTTTGTGTGGGTGTTGATTTCGTTGGTCATTTTATTTTTAGTTTTGCCTTGGGTTCGTTCCCTTCGACACACGTAAAGTAACATATTGTTTCACCTCGTCAACCCCTAAAAGAAACTTTTCTTCACTTTTATTTAGGTGGCACTCAGCATTTTAGTGTCAGGCATAGTCTTAGGGCTTCGTATCGGGGTGGATGGATTCAGCGTTCGTCGGGGAAAAGAAGTCGAGTTGCCTAGTCTCCTTCTCGATGCGGGCTTTTGCCGCGTGGAAGTAGTCCGGGTCGATCTCGCAGGCCGTAAGATGCACCCCGGCGTAGTGCGCGGCGATGGCGTGGGAACCGCTGCCAAGGTGAGTATCAAGCACCCGCATTCCCGGCTCGGCGTAGTTCTTCAGCACCCAGTCATATAGCGCGACTGGTTTTTGCGTCGGGTGGATTCGTTGCTGGTTCCAGTCCACTCGATAGTCATTCCCGCTCACGTTCCCGATCTGCGTGTATGAGAACATTTTTACGTTGTTCCTCATGCTGCAATATGCCAGCTCGCAATCACTTAAATTCGGCATCGGTTCCCGTCGCCCTATGTTCCGCCCCAGCTTGTTCCAGACGATCCCGCCTCCGACCACTCCAACCCCATCGAAGAAATTTGACCCCCAGATGATTTGATTTTTAGACACACGGCGAAGCTCCTTGAAGTATTCAGGCGGGGGCACAGCATCATCCCAGTTTTTTCTAGCGTATTCCTTGCGGCTGTTGCTCGTCATCTTCCCCTCATTGGCGACCCCGAACCCATAAGGCGGATCGACAATCGCCAGATCGAAGTGACCATCCGGGAACTCACGCATCACGTCCATGCAGTCCGCAAGCCGTAAATCAAGAGACGAACAAGGTGCGGCACAACGACCGCCACCAGTCTTTTGTTCTGTCGGGGTTTCCGGCTCCGGTGTGAGTGTGAATGATTCTTCCATGTTGCTATGTGTTACGGTGTCGGCGTGTGCGCTCCGGCGTTCGGCAGAAGAGAATCGACGTGCATCATGCATCGGAGGATTTCCGCCGCGACTTGCGGCACGATGGCGTTTCCGAGTCCCTTAATTCTGTCCACCCGGTTGGGTATCCCATCAGTAGCTCGCAGAACACCGGGTTCATGTGGGTGGGTGCTGATACAGACAGTCTCACCGCTTCGTCTAAGTTCGCCTTGTAGGTGGGCGATCCCTGGTATCGGTTTTTCGGGGCGGATTTCCAGTTCGCGGCGGCTGGGGTCGGAAGGAACTTGTCCGGGTTGAACACATAGGCCGTGAGATTGTTCTGGTGATCTTCCCGCCACCGCTTCGTCGCTTTGTTGGAATCTTGAACCGTTGGGGTGGGCAAGAATCCAGACTCGGCTTCTCCTGTGGAGGGCGTTGACGGCACAAGCCGGAATAACGGTCGCCCGCCCGGTGTAGCCGATGGAATCCAGGTCAGCGAGCACTTCATCGAGTCCCATAGTGATGTGACCATCAACATTCTCACACAATACCCAACGGGGTCTTGCTGTGGCAATAATTCGGCGCACTTCCGGCCAGAGATGGCGAGCATCCTCTGTGCCTCTGCGCTTCCCGGCGTGGCTGAAAGGTTGGCAAGGATATCCGCCGGTAATAAGGTCAATTCGTCCATAGTTTTTTGGGTTAAGTGTTTTTACGTCTTCGTGGATTGGCACGTTCGGGAAGTTTTTGTTGAGGACTCGCCTAGCCCATGGGTCAATCTCGCAGAATCCCACGGTTTCGATTCCACTAGCCATTTTTGCAGCAAGGGCGAATCCGCCTATCCCGCTGAACAAATCAAGATGCCGAACAAGGCATTGCTCTGAACCACTGCCAGCGGCAGAGTCAGAGATGGATACGGGCTTTAATTGCGCTGGCATTGGTCAGAGAATTTAGGCGTTCGGCTCAATAAGGAACTCACACTCGAAAACAATGATTGCCGGAGGTTCCATCATCCAGCATCGCTCGGGACGGGGAGCAATTCTTCGGAGACAAGTTTCGCACCCTTCGCGCCATCTTTCCTCGGGGTCGTCACTCCCTACGCCGTTGCAGCGAGCCACATCGTCAGCCAAAGCCGAACAATCCAAAGCTAACCCCTTCATCGGATAGGATGTTCGGCGTTTTCGCAACATTCATCAGCCGTGAGTGATTCCAACTCCGATTGTAGCTCGCGCTTTCGTCGCTGATAATATCGTTGCGTAGGCCAATCTTGTGGCGAGATATTGAGGAGAGTTGAGGCTTCCAGGAATGATGTAGCGGCTCGATGGATACCCGTTGTCGAGTTCCACTCCTCGACCGCATCCTCCATTGTTCCACATCGTGGCCCTCGGCTTTCACATTGTTCGCACTCAATCCATATTCCGTGCTTCTGGATCTCCCCGTCACCTTCCCATACCTCACGTGTGCGCGTGTGATTCGATCGGCACACGAAGCACCGAACAATTTGTGGCTGGTCAACCGCGCGCCGCTTTGATTTCGTTTCTGATTTCTGATTCATAGATTTCTTTTCAATTCTAAAAAGGCACATCATCCCCGCCCCCCGACTTCGCCGCCGCCTTCCGATATTTCTCCCCCGGATCCGGCTCCTTCTCCTTCCTCGGCCCCGAAGGCTTCTCCCCGCCCCCGATAAACTGCATATTCTCCCCGATCACTTTCAGCTTCGACCGCTTCCCTCCCTCCGGATCCGTCCATGAATCCAACTGTAAACGCCCCTCGATAAAGACCGATCGCCCCTTCCTGAGATATTCCCCCGCCAGCTCCGCCTGGCGACCCCATAGAGTCACATCGACAAAAGTCACCTCTTCCACCTTCTCCCCGTTCTCGCCCTTGCGAGCCCGGTTCACTGCCATTCCAACTTCCGCCACCGCCGTCCCTTTCGGGGTGTGCCTCAACTCCACATCGCGGGTCAAATTCCCTAGCAACATCACTTTGTTTACATTCGCCATAATTTCTTTTTTTTTGAAAATTTAAAAATCCGGATCATCTCCCCACTCCGCCCCCGCCGATTCACCCACCGCCACCGGCTCCACCTCCTCGACCCCCAAAATAAACGTATCCCGAATTTCCCCCGGAAACCACTTCCTCCGCTTCCGCGATTTCCAATCTTTCTTGATCGTGAAAACCTCCCGCGCAAAAGTCGTCTTCTCCTTATGGAAAGCCACCACCGCCTCCGCTTCACACCATTCATTATAAAGTGCGAAGACCTTATCCAACCGCATCCCCCTCTTGCCATCATTCTCGCAATCCTGGATCATTCCCGACTTAAGAAACATCGCCACCCCCGCACGATGCCGCAAAAGTTCATCAGTCGCTTCTTGGGATCTCTCGGTATGCTCAAACCGTCCCCGGGCTCTTAATCGCTTGTAACCCTCGATTGCCCAATTCAAAATCCCCGACATCTCACCCTTGAACCTCTCCTGGAACCCATATTCCATCTTCTTCCGGTCAATCGGCTTATCGAAATTCACCTGAATAAATCTCCGCTCAAATCCTCCCGATGAATCCGGAGTGCAAGCCATCACATTCGATTCCATCACCAGCCGGCCCGAAGGTCGAAAGTCAAACCCCTGGCCATATTTCACATCCACCGAAATCGGATCCCCCGAGACAATCGCCTTGATCAGCCCGATGTGTCTAAAGCTTCGACTCGTTAATTCCTTGGCAAGGTAAAGCGACTTCCCCACCAACTGCGACCGAGTGAAAGGATTGTCCAACTCCGTCAGCTCCAGCGAAACCTTGTTGTCACTACCCACCAGCCACTCCAGCACGTCTACCATGGTAGACTTACCACTTCCCCCGTCACCGTAGCAAAAGAAGAACGAGTGAAACTGCAAATCATTCGTCAGGCAATATCCGAAAATTTCCTGAATTTGATCCCGCGTCGCTTGGTCATCCTGCCTATCATTCAGCCACGCCATCCACTGCGGGCACGTCGCCGCCGGATCGTAATCATGCGGAATCCGCGTCGTTGTCAAATGCCCTTGCAAGGACGGCACCAGCCGGCCCGACTCCAAATCAAGAAGCCCATTCTTCACCGGCAAGCACCCCGCAGGAAACCCGTTCAACTGCTCCGGAGTTTTCACCCGCTCTGATCTCGCCAAAGCCTCAACCGAATGAACAAGCCCGTTTGTGATCACCGAATCCCCTCCCGACTTTGCAACCTGTCGCCGGATTTTCCTCGAAATCCAGGTCTTCTCCCGCTTCTTCTCCCAAATCCCACCAAGCCCATCCCACTTCCAAAAGTGATCGCCGCAGTAAATCAGATTTTCCGTCCGCACCAGGTTCCGGGCAAGCCGATCCTGCGCGACTTTCAAACCGTTCTTCGTCATAAAAACCACCTCATCAAAGAAATCCAAACCCGCCAGCTCCGCCGCCTCCGCCTCCCTCATGAGATCCGCATTCTGTTCCCTGATCGGAACCCCCACCGCATCACTCCACTCCCGCCAATCGGCCACATCATCCCCCGGCTTCGCCTTGCTCCATAAATTCTCCAACTCCAAAATCCCCACCCGCTCTGCCACTTCAAAGAGTTCCCGTGCCACCTTCTCCGCCCCCTCCAATCCCGGCACATCATAATCAGGAATAATGACAACCCACCGGTCCCGAAAATAACGCGCAAACTCCGCCCGCCACTTCCCCGCCCCCATCGGGAGCGTCGTCGCCACAATCGGCAAACCCCCAAGCGACAATTCCCGCAACCGCTCCACATCCTTTTCTCCCTCCACCAGGAACACCGGCAAAAAGGGATCCGCCGCCATCATTTCCGGCAACCCATAAGGCACCACCGGAGAATCCTTCAAACTCCAAACCCATTCCCCCGGCTCATACCTTCTTGCCGGCCTCCGTTGCCGAAACTCCTTCGGCTCAAATCTAATCGTCTGGTGCAAAAGTTCCCCCGCCGCAGAACAATAGTCATAAATCTCCGAAATCTCCTTCTCCCCCCCGGCCTCAACCCGTTCCTTCTTCGGAACCTCCACCCCCGCCAATTTATCTGCCAACCCCGGCCCCTTCTTCTTCTCCTCAACCAAGCCCTGCTGCTCTGCTGCCCTGCGTGAGACCTTCCCCGCCCCCGGCCCAGTCCCCCGATCAATCCCAGCCAGTTCAAAATAAAGCCCAATCGCCTCCTTCGTCCCCAGCCCCCTAGCCATCTCAATCAGCTTCACCTCATCCCCCGATTCCCCCGTGCCGTGATCCTTCCAAAACCCCACCCCATCTTTCACAAACACCGAAAAAGAAGGCGAATGATCCTCCCGAAAAGGAGAACAAATCTTCGCCTCCCCCCCAGCCCCCGCCCAAGCCCCCACCTTCTCAGCACCGGATAAACCAAGCACCCCAAAAAGCTCCCAAATCGGCAACCTCCGCCGGCAATCATCAATTTCAGGCATCAGTTCGAAAATTCAAGTTTCACATTCTCAATCCCGGAACAAATCGCCCCGCAATCCAACTCACACATCATCACCAGGCTCCCCAAAGGCGGATCGAACTCACTCCCCGGGATCACCTCGAAATGATGAAACTCAAAAAACGCCCGCACCTCCGTCCGTTGCTCATGCGGATGCAAAAGCACAAAGCACCGATGCGACCCCGCCGCCCTCAGCTCACCCTTCGCCGCCCGAATCAAAGCCGACCCTAAACCATCCCGCCGAAACCCCGGCCTCACATAAACCCGCGAAATCGAGCCATGACCAGTTTGCCGACAAACCCGCACCGTACAAGTCCCGGCCAAAGAACGATCCTCCCGCCATGTGATCAACATTTCCCGCCCCGCGGAGCCCGACATTACTAAAGTTTCAACACTCATTTTTTTTGGTTTCTTAAAATTCAAAATCCTACCCCTCCAGCCGCTCCGCCAGCACCTCCAACACCCCAAGCAAACCCGCAATTTTTCTCGTCCGCTTATCATCCAACCGCGGCCTCCGAAGAGCCCAGAAAGTTTCCGGCCTCTCAAAAGCCGTCACCGGCTCCCCCACCACTTCCGCAAAGCGATCCCCCCACCCCGGGCACTCCTGATCCAAAACATCCCGCACGATCACCCCCCGAATCAAATGCTCCGCCTCAACTTCCACCGCATCAATCAGCCAAGGATTCCACCGACTCAACCGACTCACCCGCGATACCGGAACCGGCTGGTACGAATCCGCCACCTCCTCAAAATCCACAATCCCCGCAGCCTTAGCTTTCCCCCCGTCCTCGCCCCGTTCTTCCTTCACCTCCCGGCAAGCCCGCGGCCCCAGCGTAAACTCATCGCCATTTTGCCGAGCCCCCCGCTCAGCCGCCTCCACCTTCGTCCGATCGACCAGACGCGCCGTCCTGATTTCTCCCGACCTCACTCCCCCGATCGGCACCACCAAAACCCCAACTCCATGCACTTCCGCCAACTGCCCCCAGTTCACCAACGCCTCCTCCTCTCTCGCCGCCAAACCGCCCACCGCTTCATCCTCCGGTTTCCAAACCCCAACCCCTTCGCCATAGGGCCGGACATACTCCGCCCATTTCTCACAATCACCCAACGGTTCCAGTCCCTCGGAAAAATCCTGCTGACTCTTCCAGAACTCCCACCGCTTCCGGTTCTCCGCCGGCACCAAATACCGCTCCGCCACAATCCGCCCCAGTTGATCCGCCGTCGGCATCTCCCCCAGTCCCAAAATCTCCTGAGTAAAAGCCGCCCGCTCACCCGGAGCCACCTTCAGAATCTCAACCGCTCCCTGCATATCCACCAACCCGCAATCAACCGCCGCCTTCGCCTCCGAAGGCAAATCCACGAGATTCATTCGTGTCTGCACCCAAGCCGCCGACTTGCCCAGAAACCCAGGCAAACTCTCCTCCTCCAAACCCATCGAAATCAATGACTCACACCCCGCCAACTCCTCAATCGGCGAAAGATCCGATCTCTGGATATTCTCGACCAACTGGAAAGTCACCACCTCCCGATTCGTCATCTCCCGCACCTCACAAGGCAAATTCTCCAGCCCCAGCATCCCCGCCGCCCTATACCGCCGCTCACCCGCCACAATTTCAAAGCCCCCACCAATATCAGCGATCTGCCTGACTATGAGACATTGCCGGACCCCCATCACCGCGATGGAATCTTTTAAATCATCCAGCTCTTCCTTATTAAAATTCCGCCGCGGATTCGTATCACTCGGGTACAAGTCCCGGATTGGAATCTCACGAATCACCCGAAAGGCTTCCGCGACTTCCCCCATATTTTTTGCTTCAATCTTCATTTTGGTTTTCTGTTTTTTGGTTCTTCTTGAAAAATTTCCTTCTCGCCTCCGCACTCACCGCCCGCTGATCGGGAGACTGTTGCCAACTCGCCAGCCCCCGACCCCCGGCCGCCTCAATCGGCTTATTACACTCCCGCCTTACCCTCTTTGACATCCAAGTCCGGCTTTCACCGCACACCTTCGCCAAACTCCGCACAGACCACCCATCTAATTCAGGATGGTTCAAAAACCTCCCCATCGCCAGCAACCGCTTCCCCAGGTCTACCGTCCCCGGCTGGTCCCAAAACCAAGAATCCAAAATCCGCACCGCAACCGGCATCGCCACCGCCCCACCGATCAGCCCCAACGCTCCCAGCATCGGCACCGACCGAAATCCCAAATACCCCAGACCCCGGGCCAAACTCTCCCCCCGCTCCCCCACCCGCTCCACATCATTCTCACGCGCCCACCCCGCCAAACAAATCTCCAACATCGCGCCCATCACCGCCGCCCGCACCACCCCCGACTCCAAATCCCCCTCTTCAATCCGCTCCAAAACCTCCGAAGGATCCAACCGCGAATCCCCAAACACACTCCATCCAAGCTCCCCTCCGCGGTGATGGAAAGCAGTGTCCAAAATCTCGACTTCGTTTGTTTCGCGGCCCCTCATACTAAATCCTTTCTTTTCTCCGCAGATTCACCCGCCGGATAATCTCCTCAACCCCGCCCCGGAACTCAGAATTATCACAAAGCAAATTCACCTTTTTCTCCGCCCACATCGCCGTCGCGTGCCCCCGCCCAAAAATATCCGCCACCTCCTGATAACTGCACCCACCCATCCGGCGGATCAAAGCCATTGCCACCTGACGATAACGGGCCACCGGCATCGCCTTACTCCTCGTCATCATCTCCCAATGCTCAACCCCGTAAAAACTACAAACCTCCTCCAAAATCTCCCGGGCCAAATAAGAAACCCGCGGAGGTCGCAGATCCGTATTTCCAAACGCCACCAAAGCCGCCGGCCCCGTAACCTTCCCCACCGCCACCAAATCCAGAACAATCATTTTGCCGCCCCCCTTTTGATCGCAGCAGAAAGCCCGCCGCGAATTTTGGTCAATTTTGAAACTTTCTTTTCCGGATCCTCAGTTTTCAAACGAGTCGCCATTGCCGGTCCATAAACCTTCTGCCGCCACATCACCAAGCCGACATCGTCGCGAGAATACAAAATCGCAACCCGGCGTTTCATTTCGAGCCCCCCCTCTGCCATTCCCTCAAACTCTCAACCGGCACCAAAACCCGCCCCACTCCCGGGATCCGCTTCAACGTCCCCGCCTCAACCAGCCTTCTGACCCCGGTTTCCGAAACCCCCGTCTCCACCACCAGCTCCTCGACCGAAAAAGGAGTCGTCCGCCCCTCCGCAGGAACACAAAGCCCCTCCTCCCGCATTTTCGCGACAATCGCCGCCACCGCCTCCTCCGGTAAAGAAATCTCAACTTTCATTTCTCAACCCTCCCCGCCCTGGCTTCTCTTTCCAGAGAAACCCGAAGCTCTCCCTGCTCCAACAATTCCATGCCGGCCTGAAGGCACATTCTATTCAGCTCCTTCACCGGAACACCCGTTAGTTTCGAATACTCCCGCAGAAGCTTTAAAATCATCTCTCGATTCATCGGGAAAGAACGTAGCCACCCGACGGGTGGCTCGTAAAGAGAAAAACCACCCATTGGGTGTTTTTCTCTGAAACCACTCAAAATAAGAGCGTTAAAAAAAATGAAAATCATTTTCTCCTACCTTTGCCACCAGATCGTGCTTAACTGGTGTCATGAGCGAAAAAAACCGCCTCTCACAAAGACATGAACCGAAGATCCTTGAGGATCTCCTGCGAGTAAGCAAAGAGTCAGGAGTCTCACAAGTTGCACTCGTCGCCGCCTGCATCAAAGGGCTTTCAACCACCTGGGATGAAGAACACGAACTAACATTCCCCTTCCGGGTCGTTCCCACCTCCCTCCTTCAAACCCTCCGGAGCCAAAGCCCCGACCCCGCCCCCATAAAACTCAAAACCGCTTCCTGACCCGGACCGGTTTTTTTGCGCAACCGTCCATGATGTCCACCTATCCACCCGCCATCGAACAAACCTATATATACATAGGGGTACAATCATGGTTTTCCTTTATTTTAGCCCTATAATGAAACTTCTCAAATAT
>ERZ887942.585-NODE-585-length-29307-cov-47.189115_pt1 | contig 29307 bp, 19 predicted proteins | sample MGYA00521099_ERZ887942 | MGnify/ENA primary metagenome ERZ887942 (study PRJEB32303, sample SAMEA104408605) | aquatic metagenome | biome: Brackish water; feature: Pelagic; material: water | place: Baltic Sea | collected 2014-06-07T06:48:00 | depth 16,251 m ...
GAACCGGGCACCGGCGGAGAGCCTGGCCCCGGTGGCGGACCGGGCGGAGAGCCGGACCCAGAGCTTCCAGACGTCATGCAACTTCCTTTCCTTGCCGTTCCATCGTGCCCGTCCGCCTATCTGGGTGAAGCAAACGGCATTTGCATTTACGAAACATCAACCATACCGGGATGTGCTGCGCCAACGGGATTCGGACAGAACCCACTTCCAGCTGCGACAAACTTAGGTTGCAATGGAAACGGAGATTGTATTGGAGACCTGAATTCATCGGGCTCAGTTCCCGGCGAAGAAAATCAAACTGTAGAACCTCCACCGGCCACGTTTGCTGAAGCGATTCAAAACCTGGAAGCCATCAAGGCAAAACTGGACACACTGAACTCAGAAGATGAAATCGAATCGGGACGGAAGTCGCAAATCGCGCAGCTTTTACAGTTTTCCACGGAGTACCTGACATACATGAATGACGCCACGGCTGGCACCGAAGCTCAACGATTAGCCGTGTTTCTTAACGGTGACGCAACCACCGGCCGACTCAGCTTTGCCAGTGTCGCCTCATCCTATAAAAACAGGTGGAATATTGTTCGACTCACAACGCCAAATACCACCGGCTCGATCAATTTTCTGAATCCCGGGTCGACCAGTACGCCGGTTTCCTGGCTGGCCGATCGACCAACTCAAACGAACATTCTTGATGCCGCCGCGTTAACCGTAAATGTGACAACCAACGGAACCGTTCAGGCCGGCCAGATCGTTAAAATTCTTCAGGGAGAAGATCCACCAATCTACTTTAAGACATTCTATGTTGGCCGAGTTAACACCGGGCCTCGCATGCAGATTGGCCAGGAAGTTAACGCTCCCGCTAACGAAACCGGAGTCGTCACGGGAACATTTGCCGACAAGCACGCGTATTCTCACCGAATCATGGTCGGAAGTACTCCGTTCCTGGTGACTACAAAAACAGACCTGGGATTCAAGGTCGAATAGATCGCTGGAAGTTGTGCAACGCGGTTCGAAGGAAATTTTGAACCGCGTTGTCGTTTGCGAACTAACTGCAATCACACGCTCCGTGCTGCTATTGTGACTATTCCTCTGCACTATCTGATGCATTTCGTGGCAACATCGCCGCTTGTTTCAGAACAAACTTCCAGGAACAAACCTGCCGAATTCTTCAATCTGCTGGCATAAGACGAAACTGCTTCAGGTTGCTATCATAGGGACCGTCGTCCGCCAAATGGCAGCGGCCATGACAGCTTCCGTGTCGATCAGTTGTTCGCACAGTTGCCACGGTCGCCCCACTGCCGGGCATGCTGATACGTTCGCTTTTGTCCTGGAATAGGTTCATGCACACACTGTTGATTCTCGCAACAGGGCTTGTCATTGTCGTTGGCGGAATTCTGGCGTTCCGTTTGCATGCGTTTGTTGTGTTGATTTTGGCTGGCATAACAGTTGCTCTTTTGACTCCGTCAGCGCTTGTCACTCGATCTTTGCAACTGGAAGTAATTGCCCGGCGAGCCAGCATCGATGGTGGAGCGAGGCAGATTTTGTCTGCTGAACCACTTAAGAACTGGCAGTCCAATGTTGTGGCACTCGATCGAAATGACGGCGTCTCGCTGAACCTTGTCGGCAATGTTACGGCAGAATGCCCGCTCGCCGACTGGAACGGCGAACTGCCCGCCTGGTCGGATTCCAACACGAACCAGCAAACAGCCAAAGCGATTTGTTATCGTTTCGAATTCCTGCCAGATGTTGACGAAACTCTAAAGGCTAAGGTCAAGCAGCTATCTGGCGGCGAACGACTGGTCGTGCTTAGCCGCAAGGCGTTCGACAGCGCAAAAGCGGATGGCTCAAGTCCATTCATGAAGCGATTAACAGCATCACTTGGCACTTACTGTGGTAATCTGGCGATTCTAATTGTCGCCGCTTCGATCATTGGTCGCTGCCTGCTGGACAGCGGTGCAGCAGACCGAATCGTGCGTTCCACTCTGCAAACTGTGGGTGAAAAGAATGCACCAGCGGCCTTTGTCATCAGCGGCTTCACTCTCAGCATTCCCGTATTCTTCGACACTGTGTTCTATCTGATGGTGCCACTGGCGAAGGCTTTACGAATCCGCACCGGCGCCAACTATCTGCTGTATGTCATGGCTATTGTGGCTGGCGGAACAATGGCACATTCACTGGTGCCGCCGACGCCCGGTCCACTATTTATCGCTGAAGCATTTGGCGTGTCCATTGGCTCAATGATTGTCGGGGGCACAATTGTGGGCCTGTTTAGTGCATCAGTTGCCATGACATACGCCGTATGGATGAACCGTCGCTTTGAACTTGCTTTACCTGAGGCAAGCGATTCCGGTAGCCCGGCGGATGTGAGCCCTGAGAATGATCCGTCTCTCTCACCCCCACTGTGGATGGCACTTGTTCCCGTCATGCTGCCCATTGTATTGATTACAATGGGCGGCCTTGTCAAAGAACTGAATTCGCCGGTTGCTGAACAGGCATCAACCTGGACCTTTGCAGGTATCTCAGTTCCTGCGGCGTTCGCCAAAGTTTTGATTGCAACCAGCGAAAAAAACCTTGCTCTGCTGCTGTCAGCCATCTTTGCCGTGTGGATGTATGTTCGAGTAAAACAGCCGAGTCGCGAAACATTCGTGCAGTCTATGCAAAGTGCGGTTTCCAGTGCCGGCACGATCATTCTGGTAACAGCGGCCGGCGGAGCGTTTGGGCAGATGATGCGTCAAACAAGCGTTGCCGAACTGCTTCAGGGACTGCCGGGATCGTCGCCAATAATGGTTGTGGTGGCTGCCTTTCTGGTGACCACAGCCGTGCGAACTTCTCAGGGGTCTGCCACCGTCGCCATGTTGACGGCCGCCGGTATCTTTGGAGGACTGGTTGCCAGTGGCACTGCTGGAGTTGATCCGCTTTACGTAGCCCTGGCCGTAGGCTGTGGGTCAAAGCCAGTTTCGTGGATGAACGACAGCGGTTTCTGGGTGATCACGCGCATGAGCGGAATGACGGAGCAGGAAGGCTTGAAATACGTCACTCCGATGACGTCGCTGGCGGGAATTGCAGGCTTGGGAGCTGTAATTCTGGGGGTCATTCTGTTCCCGTAGACGTATCGCGATTGCGGCAGCGAACACGCGACGCCAGGGCCGGTGGGGCTTACTTGTTAAGTATCAACCGGCCGTTACGTGTCATGCGGAGTCGGTATTCCAGGCCATCGTGTTCAATGATGACCTCTTTGCAGCCTTCCGCCAACGTCCCGAAGGAAACCGTCTTTGGGACGGCAGTATGGACAGATTCAGATGCAGAAGAATCGGCAGGACGATTGGGGCTTATCACGTGGCCACCTTTGATTAAGTCGCTAAAGCAGTTTACTTTTTATTGTGGCCGGTTTTGGCTCGCGGAAACCGGCCTAAACAGTCCAATTCAGGCACTGGGCGGCCACACGTCAGCGAAATTCGCCGTAACAATCTGGAAATTACGACAACCATAGTCTGTAAATCAGGCCCAGTTCTTTTGCGGCATCTTACATGAGACTGAATCTCAGTGTCAACACCCGGTGCTCGCTGCTTCAACATTTTCCCTTCAGTTTACAGCTCGGTCGCAAATCCTGCTAAATCCATTAGCATTGCGTGCGGTCCGGCCGTCTCACATTCCTACGACTATTTCGAAAAGCTAATCGGGTGTCAGTGTCAAAGCATGATTCCTGGCTGCGTCTGCCAGCCCTCACACGGATGCTGCATTTGCGTAGTCGGCGGCGAGCCAAGCCGGGGGCTCGACCGGGCACGATTTCCGTAGACCCGGAGTCTCCGGTACCTCGCATTTCGGTGATGCAGTACGGCGCCGATTCCTGCAACGAATTAAACGATGTAACAGTCGACAAGGTCAGCGATCTCCTGAACAAGGATTCCGTCACCTGGGTGAATGTCGATGGTCTTGGCGATGAAAATATCATCCAGGCATTGGGAGACATTTTTGGAATTCACGGACTGGCGTTGGAAGACATCGTGAATGTCCATCAGCGTGCCAAAGTGGAGGACTTTGAAGACCAGTTGTTCATCGTAGCTCGAATGGTGAGCATCGAGCGATCACTTCAGGCCGAGCAAATCAGCTTAATCGTCGGTCGCAACTTTGTCGTTACGTTTCAGGAACGTCAAGGCGACTGCCTGGATGCAGTACGGTCAAGAATTCGGAAAGCGGTGGGACGCATCAGGCATCTGCAGGCCGATTTTCTGGCGTACGCAATTCTGGATGCGATTGTTGACGGCTATTTCCCGGTGCTGGACACTTATGGGCAGCAACTGGACGAACTGGAAGAGCGTTTATCCAGCCAGCATGCTCGCCATACAATCACAAAAGTGCATCGCCTTCGCAGCGAATTCTACATGCTGCGAAAGTCCATCTGGCCACACAGAGAAATGTTCAATTCATTGATTCGGGATTTCGAATCTCGCTTTTCCGATGACACTCGACTGCATCTGCGAGACTGTTACGACCACACGATTCAGATTATTGACATCACCGATGCCTGTCGGGAAATTGCATCCGACCTGCGCGATTTCCATTTTACTCAGATCAACATTCGCCAGAACGAAATCATGAAGGTGCTGACCATCGTCGCCACCATTTTTATGCCGTTGAGTTTCGTTGCCGGCGTTTACGGAATGAATTTCGATCCCAACATATCGCCGTACAACATGCCGGAATTGAAATGGGGCTGGGGCTACCCCATGGCTCTGGGAATTATGGCATCCATGGCGGTCGGGATGCTGCTGTTCTTCTGGAGACGTGGCTGGCTGCAACGTTAGCCAGCATCTGCCTGGCATCAGATCAGCGAAAGCGATGAAGCCCCAGCAAATTGCTACCATACGTATTCCGGTATATTCAAATATGGCTTTCGGATTGGCACGGAGTAGCCGGTCTGAGATACCGGAGCAATTACCCTGGGCAGCACGGCAGAATTGCCACAGGCTGTGCAAAAACTGCCGTGACTGGGTGAACCAGAGTTCTGCAGTTGCTGTTCCTCTGACAGCGTTAGCCCAGTGCTTGCAGATGGCCACTCGCTGACTCGCATTCCGGGAATCCCCGTTTCTAGTTCCACAGCTCGCCCGCCAGTATGACCGTAGCCGCTGTGCCTGCGTGCGTCTGAGTTTCCGTTTCCCCCAAAGCTGCCACGACTTCTGAAATTGCCGCCATAGTTATGCAACGACACGCCGCCGTTGCCGGTAGATTCAACTCGTGATATCGACTGTTGCTGAAATGCGAAGCTGGAAGTCTCGCCATCACCTCGACACCGATCACATGTTACGCTTGATGAATGATGTGAATGAACCGCTGGCGGAATTCCGTCGGGATCTTCAGCTATCGGAACCAGCCGGGAATCATCCGGAGAAGTACCATCAACGGAACTGTCCGAATCAGCAGACACGGAGAAAGCCGCGCCCGCAAGCAGGCACGCCGCAAACAGTGGCCGCAGTAAGCTGGTAGCGTTTCTGAAGAAGAATTTATTCATCACAACTTCCGACCTTCATCGCGATTGTGTCTGGTGCTTTATTGAATCCCGAAGTCTGGCAACTCCGGCTCATCAAAAATTAAGCGATGGCAAACGACTCGTGGAGTGTGCAAATCTAAAGGAGATCGCCGATGCGGAGCAGGAGCCGAAACTCCCACTCCGCGTCGGACAATTTTCCGGGCAGCCAGTTGCTCCCAACGACGGTCATTCAACCGCCGCCAACTCCCTCTCTCTTGCTGCGAACCGTTCACGATCAGCGAAAACGGCCAAGTCTCTTCGATGGCAGCCAGTTATAGAACGGGCTCAATCGTCCCTAAGCCAGCCATCGCAAAACCGTTTCAACCATAATGATCGTTCTGTCACAACTGATCGGTAGAGTTGGCAAAATCCGTACCACCGGAATAACCGGTATTCCACCGGCGTGACACAATTTCACGTAACCCCTTCAAGAAAAACAACTTACGCCACAAGCAAGCATCAAACACCAAGCTAAGAATAGCCGGTCGAAATGTTCAGCAGTGTTTCGACGTTGTTCAGGGTCTGTTAACGAATCTGAACAATCCGCATTCGCAGTCTTCGCTTTCGCGGCGTAGTAAGCAGCGTGACAAACTTCTGGTCACCCGTTGCGTGGATTCAGTACAGATGCCTGACAAGGGCTTCGCCCTTGACCCAGTGGCGTGGAGGACCGGAAGACGTGGGGCGCTGGAATCGCCGAGTCGCTCCGTTGTCGTTACGACCAACATGCGCATCATTTTCAGTAAGACTCTGATATGCTCTGTGCATCCATACCATCGAAGGCTGCATTCGCCGCTCGACCAACCGTTAAGAAACAACGAAAGAACTGGCAATGGCGAAATGCCTTGTGACCGGCGGAGCCGGATTTATTGGAAGCAATCTAACCGAACTGCTGCTGAATCAGGGGCACGACGTGATCGTGCTGGACGACCTCAGCACCGGACGAGCGAACAACCTGACTGCTGTTTCCGAACACAGCAACCTGACAATCCGAACCGGATCAATCACCGATTCTGTGCTGCTGGCTGACGTGGTTCATGGAGTCGAAGTGATTTATCACCTGGCAGCTGCCGTCGGGGTGAAACTGGTCGCCGACGATCCACTACGCACAATCGAAACGAATATCTATCCCACAGAGCAATTGTTACGACTGGCCGCTCAGGGAAATGTAAAGAAGTTCTTTCTGGCGTCTACCAGTGAAGTTTACGGCAAACATCCGGGGGAAGCCTGGGTTGAAGATGACGACCTGCATCTTGGCCCAACCAGTCGACCTCGCTGGGCGTACGGTTGTTCAAAGGCAATCGATGAATTCCTGGCTCTGGCGTATTTTCAGAAATACGGTTTGGGAGTCACCATCGGTCGATTCTTTAACGTCGTGGGCCCACGCCAGGTCGGAAACTACGGGATGGTTGTTCCTCGTTTTGTTGAAGCAGCCCTAAAGGGTGGCCCCATCACGATCTATGACGATGGTTCTCAGGTACGCTGCTTCGGGCATGTTAACGAAGTCGTTGCCTGCGTTAACGCTCTTGTGGAAGAAGACTCCGCTGCAGGGCGAGTCTTCAATATCGGCAGCGATCAGGCGATTTCGATTCTGGACCTGGCGAAGTTGATTATCAGCAAAGTTGATCCGAAAGTCGAAATCAAGTTCGTTCCTTATCGCGAAGCCTATGGCGACGACTTCGAAGACGTACAGCGTCGAGTTCCCAATACATCACGCCTGTTTGAAACGATCGGCAAACGCCCAACGATGCCACTGGATCAGATCTTAGACGACATTATTGCCTGGAAACGCCAGACGATGGGGCAGTAGATACTCGCTGTTCGCTGTTAGACTTCTTAAAGCAGCGAACTTGTACATGTTGAGTCAAGTTCTCTGAGCGACGTAGTCGCGTTTCTGAGCGTCAGCTCAAATGGTCTGAGGCACGGCCTCGTTAGAGTCTTACTCAAAATAATGCGCGCATGTTGTTCGTAGCGACAACGGAGCGGCTCGGCGATTCCAGCGTCCCACGTCTTCCAACCCTCCACGCCACTGGGTCAAGGGCGAAGCTCCTGTTCGGGCAATGCAGCAACATAATCTTAACAGCAGCAGGCACGTAGAAGTGTGCCTGCTGCTATGTTTCTCGTCGGCCCCCAAGGAATCCGGAAGACGTGTCGGCGATATTTCTACGAAACTGAGTTGTTTGATCCAGCAGTCCGGTCAAGGTCTGTGAGTCGCCGGAAATGTGGCGGCACGTTGCTTCCAGGTTGGGAAACAACCCGTGAACAAGCCTTGATTCTGCCATTTGCTGAGCGAAATTCTGCACGCGTTGAGTCAGTCCTCGACGCAGCTTCCACGTAAACATGCTCACCAGAAACAGCGACCAAATCACCAGAAACAACAACGCTGGAATATAGAAATCAACCTTCAGCAAAGGTTCCGGCGAACTGGCCGCTCCGAAAATCGGAGCCAGAAACGACTCCCAGAAGAAGTTGTATCCGACTCGCCCCAGCAGAAAAATCAAATACGCCAGAAACAGAAACTCGTAACGGCAGCGAGTAAACCAGTTACTGCTGGCAGCTGCAAGCTTCTCAATCACGTCGTCGATAACGCGACTGGCGTCACCCAGAAACTCGTCTTCCAACGACGCCGCTCGTTTACGCAGGTCTGTCAAATCGCGGCGATCTTCCGCCATGGCGTAGTCGATTCCAGCGGCATGAATGTGGCCGGAAATCACCAACCGGCATTCCTGCAGCTGTTGATCGCTGATGCCAAAAGTAGACAGGCGATCCAGAGTCGATTCCGCTTCCTGTTCTTTGGCTCGCGACTTCATCCAGCGTGCGCCCTGCACGGCACCGATTAGCGCCATTTGAGCAGACGTGCGTGCCCTGAAGAACGTAAACGATGCGATAAACGCTCCTAATCCATTGTACAGTTTCAAAACGGCCGAAAACGGACTGAAACCCCACATGTCCGTGACGGAACTCAACAGTCGCCGTTCCCATAGCGTGCGGTTCATTAGTAATTCATCGCACAGCTGTTTTGTCAGAGTATCCTTCAGCACCTTTCGCTGTTCGTCCAGCGTCTTGATGAGTGACTCAACGTGAGGCAATCCGGTATCGTAGTCTGAACGGCACGCCACCAAAGCTTCCTGCAGCAGGTCGATCAGGTTTGCTCGCCGAATTTCGACTCGTTTCGCGGCCCCCAATTCGCTGCTTAGCAAATTCAGCAGCCGTCCGAACTCACCACTGGGACGTTGTTCAGCCTTTTGTTCGGACAACGCCTTTCCGGAATCGACAAAGAACATTTCCGGCACTTCATACGATGGCGAAAGGAAGTTCTTCCAGTCGTCTCGAATATCCGAATCCAGATCCGCGTGAGTTTGAACAAACACCAAACGGCAGCCGCTGGCGACGTCAGCAAGTTCATCGATGACTCTGGCGTTTTTGTACTTTTGCTGCGTGGAGGTATAGATCAGCACATCGCAGTGAGGCACGATTTCACGAAGAATTGCGAGGTTGCTGCCCGCTGACGGGCCTTCGCTGGTGTCAGGATCGGGGCAGTCAATCATCACGATGTCCCGAAGCACCGGAGCGTCAACTCGTTTCAGCTGAAACTGACTTAGATCCAGCCCCAGAGCTTCTGGTTCCAGTTCAGGATGAACCAGCAATATGGGAGTTTTCGTTGTGGGCCGCTGGCGACCGGCGGTGGTCACTTCAGTGCCAACCAATGCGTTAACCAAAGAACTCTTGCCGGTGCCCGTTCCACCAAAAGTTGCAACCACCAACGGTGTTTCCAGGCGAAATCGCAACGTTTCCACTCGTTCCAACAGGCGAGTTATCAACGCGCGGCTTTTATGTGCGGTTTGCCAGGCAGGGCAATCGTCAATCCAGCGTTTCAGGCGGTAGGTGAGATCATCAACTTCCGCCAATAGTGCGATATGTTCCAGCTGCTGGTTGGTGTTCATTGCGGAATCCTGTTTGTGTCGAGTTCTTCGACAAGGCTGTTCAGGGTCTTAATCGCATCTGCGGTCGTCACAAATTCATCAGACTGCGGAAGTTCAGCAGCAGACTTCATCTGTTCCGGTAAGTCGCCCAGCAATTCTTCGCGGATCAAGTTGGTCAACCAATCGACACGACGCTGAGTAAACACGCTGTGCAGGCGATGAAACCAGGCCTGCAACATGCCGGAACCAGTGCCAGCGGCCCCGGAAAGTGCCGTATCACCAGCAACGGCGGCCACGGTGCCTCCTGCCACGTCTGTGAAAACATGAATGGCTGCGTTGGCTGCCGCATCGGCAACAAATGGAGCGACCGTTTCACTGGCTGGCCCCATACCTAGGCTGAACAATACAACGCTGGTCATGGGACGTACAGCCGCAGACACGTTGTGCAGCTGACGATAGAACTTGAACAGTTCCGGACTATCAGAACTGAAGGATTCCATTTCAGATGCCACAGTGTCCTTTAGCTCTGCTTCAAAATCGACCGCCGAATGATGACGCTTCAATGACTCGATCAGCTGGCTTCGACCAGACGCCTGCAGCACTTCTTCGATTTTTGGCTTGACCATGCGATTGCCGGAATCGGCCATCCACTGCAGCTTGTCGAACAATTCTTCAATGGTGGTTAGAATGGCCGTCCACTCGGATTCGCGATACTTGTCCAGCGGCGGAATCGGTTCGCCCTGAATTGCATCGCGAGCCTTCTTAAATGGCCAGGCAACTCCCGCGCCGATCGTGTCGTAGAACGAATTCACTTTCTTCGCCCACCCCTGCTGGCGGGCTTTCCACCAACACCGAATTTCTGCCACAAACGAAGCATTCGGTGGCGACGGCCAGTCTCGGATTTTCAGCACCGCTTCAGAAGACAGCCGTTCAGACGCAGCGGCAAGTTCTTCACTGGCACGCTGCAGGTGTTTCAGGTGGGAGGGAGCACCGGTTGACGAATCCAGCAGTTGCTTCAAAGATCCCTTTAACGTTCGCAACCTGATTTCTTTAAAACGCAGGTTCGAAAGATCGGTTCGCAGATCGCGCGGTTGCCCATCGGCTGCAGGCGACGTAGGCCCCCAGTCGTCAGGAACTGGCCACGGACGATCGTAAAACGGCAGGGTCAATGCTTCGGCCGCTCGGCGATCGTTGGGAGCGATATACACGGCGTCGGGATTAACACCGGTTTCGCTGCAAAAAGTCTTCAACCAGATCGGCCAGAATTCTTCGTCTTCGGGCAACAGGCATTGGTTGAACACAACCAGAATGGCCTTATCTTCGGCGGCTGCTTTTCGAAAAAATTCTTTGACGGCAGCGTCGTTGTATTTCTGTTGAGTCAGCACGGCCACCAGGACGTCGGCTGAACGTCGAACTGCGTCGGCTCGCACCCAGTTGACTCGAGCATCGCTATCGATATCAGGAGTATCAAGAATCAGCAGCGTTGAAGGCAGTTCGGGAGCCGAACGCCAGAACAGATCATGGTCTGCCGATTCTTCCAAAGCTGAAGAAGCCACAGACCATTCGTGCAGCTTAAAGTCTGGAAAAATGGACTGCAGATCGTGACGCTTCTCAAACCCCGATGGAACAAGGCAGACGGGATGCTTGGTCCCTGACGCCAACGGACTGCTGGAACTGGCTCGACAACCCGCCAGATGATTAAACACAACGCTTTTGCCGATGTTGGTTCCGCCGACAACTGCGGCCACCAGCCATGGATCGCCGCCAAGTTGAGGCACGAGTTTTTGACGCAGCAATTCGTACCATTCCTGACCATCAAGCGGCGATGGCTGAAGAAACTGCGCTTTTGCCTGCAACTTGCGGATGGCCTGAAACGCCAACTGCGTGGCATCGGCAATCTTCTGAAAGGAAGACTGTAGTTCTTGATCGGAGGTCATTGGCGAAATGGCGGCTCAGAGGATTCGACTATCGTTCATCTCGAAATACTACATGTTTTATTGCTGACCTGAGGTCAGGTCTGGCGGAATTTGGCGGATGCGGAACGATTCTCGCGAGTCAAAAAGTTGAAATCATTTTGTGAGTAGCTTAGAAACGATGCGGCGCTGGGATTGTCCCCCAACTGCAGCTGTGTTGCAATTTTTAGAGTATAATGGCAGATTTTGGCTCGATAGCTGCATTCGTATCCGTCGTCAGGCAGATTCGTGCCTTGCGGCGTATCCCCAGATCGTCTGAATCGCTAGGTTATTGAGTCGATATGCAGAGTTGCGTCAAAAATCAGCAAATTCGGAACCAGCCGTTCGCACGGATGCAACGACTGCCGACGCCACAACAAAAATCGGCAAAATTAGCTCCCAAGCGTTCGAGTGTGCGTCAGAGGCATTTAAGTGAACGAGCGAAACTGGCGATGCAGTCACATATTCTGGTACCCAAACCCTTCAATCAGCATTTCCTGTCAGTTGAAACATTACCATGACCGAATCAATTCAGTCTCCATCCAAGACAAGCTGTACCACAGATGCAAGTTTCAAACTTGCCAGCGTTGAACAGGAAATCCACCGCCACCTGAATTTCACGTTGGGACACCACGACGACGTTACTGAACCAGACTATCTTTATCGCTCCCTGGCAATCACTGTCCGAGATCGCTTGATCGCCGACTGGAAAAGCACCAACGCCCGAATTAAAAAGAACGCCACCAAGCGAGTTTACTATCTTTCGCTGGAATTTCTGGTGGGGCGTTCTTTAACAAACGCGATCCTGAATCTGGACCTGGAAAACGACGTTCGAGACGCTTTAAAGTGTTTCGGTGTCGGCATGGAAGAAGCCGCAGAACTGGAACTTGACGCAGGGCTGGGCAACGGCGGACTGGGACGCCTGGCCGCCTGTTTTCTTGACAGCTGCGCCAATCTGCAACTGCCGGTTGTGGGCTACGGCATTCGCTACGAATACGGCATGTTCAAGCAACGAATTGAAAATGGCCGTCAGGTCGAAGATCCCGATCACTGGCTGCGAGACGGCAATCCATGGGAACTGGAACGCCCGGAAGATTCTCGCAGAATCCATTTTTATGGCCATTCAGAATACTTCGTCGATGAAAGCGGAAAAACAGGAGCCCGCTGGGCCAACAGCTACGACATTCTGGCCGTCCCTTACGACATGCCAATTCCAGGTCACAAAAATGGCAGCGTGAACACTCTGCGTTTGTGGCGTTCAGCAGCAACAGACGAATTCAATCTGGCAGAATTCAACGCGGGCGGCTATTCAGAATCTGTGGCTGCAAAAAATCTGGCTGAACAGATTTCAATGGTGTTGTATCCCAACGACGCCAGTGAAAATGGCAAAGAGTTGCGATTGAAGCAGCAGTACTTTCTGGTTTCCGCCAGCCTGCAGGACGTCATTGCCGAATGGGTGGCAACCCATGGTTCAGACTTCACTAAGTTCAGCGAAAGCAACTGCTTCCAGCTAAACGACACTCATCCCGCCTGTGCCGTTCCGGAATTAATGCGGTTGCTGATGGACGAACACGGCCTGGAATGGGACGAAGCCTGGAAGATCACATCGAAATGCCTGGCGTACACAAATCATACGTTGCTGCCGGAAGCTTTGGAGCGATGGTCTGTCGCATTGTTCAGTCGCCTGCTGCCTCGCCTGATGGACATCATTCGAGAAATTGATCGTCAATTTAAGGTAAATCTGGCAGAACTTTACCCCAACGACGTTCAAATCCGTGATCGCATGGGCGTGATCGAAGGCGGCGACAATCCGCACGTCAGAATGGCGTATCTGGCCATTGTGGGCAGCTTTTCTGTCAACGGTGTGGCCGGGCTTCATACGGAATTATTGAAGTCAGGTCTGTTCTCCGACTTCTATAAACTCTGGCCGGAACGTTTCAACAACAAGACCAACGGGGTCACCCAACGGCGATGGCTGAGCCATTGTAATCCAGGTTTGCGAGAACTGGTGAATGACACAATCGGCAACGATTGGCAAATGGATCTGGAAAAGATTTCACACCTGGCATCCTTCGCTGACGATCCTGCGTTCAGAAAAAAATGGAACAACGTCAAGCGAAACAACAAGCAGGCACTGATCGACTATGTCCAGAAAAGCACGGGAGTCAGGTTCGGTATCGACGCGTTGTTTGATGTTCAGGTAAAACGAATTCATGAATACAAACGACAACTGTTGAACGTACTGCATGTGATTCATCTGTACGATCGAATTGTGCGAGGCGACATTAAAGACATGGTTCCGCGTGCCGTGTTGATTGGCGGCAAGGCAGCTCCGGGATATCACGTTGCCAAACTGATCGTTAAACTAATCAACGATGTGGCCACAGTTGTTAACAGCGAACCCAAAGCGGACAAACTGCTTAAGCTGGTCTTTCTGCCGAATTACCGCGTATCGGCGATGGAAGTCATCTGTCCGGCAACCGAACTTTCTGAACAGATTTCGACCGCCGGTAAAGAAGCTTCAGGTACCGGAAACATGAAGTTCATGATGAACGGTGCTTTAACCATCGGAACTCTGGACGGAGCCAACATCGAGATCCGCGATCAGGTAGGAGCAGAAAACTTCTTCCTGTTCGGCCTGACAGCAGAAGAAGTCTCAGCCACACGCGCAAACTATGACCCGAATGCCATCATTGCCGCTGACGAAGATATCCATCGAGTGATGGGACTGCTGGAAGGCGGTCACTTTAATCAAGTTGAACCGGGCATCTTTGGATTGCTGACTTCAGGCTTGCGAAACCCACACGACCCATGGCTGACGATCGCCGACCTGCGCAGCTATATCGATGCTCAGAAAGCAGTTAACGAAGCATACAAAGATCAGGAGAACTGGAATCGCATGAGCATTCTGAATACCGCGGCCAGTGGCTGGTTTTCAAGTGACCGCACGATTCAGCAGTACGCTGATGAAATCTGGAACGTGAAGCCAATTCGATAGGCTTCCGGCACGCTGCTGTTCGAAACTCATCAAATCCGTCATATACCGGACTGTCCACCACCGGCTAAAAAATCCAGTTTTGTAGGTCCCGTCAGTACCAGTCGCTCACAAACTGCAGTGGTTAATGATTGTTGCTGAATAGTTGCGTATTACGTTTGGGTTCTTCCAGATGTTTTGAGATCACCATATGGAATTTCCACGCTCATCCGGCGTTTTACTGCCGGTTTTCAGCCTTCCTCATGGCCCCGGAATCGGTGACCTTGGTGAAGGAGCGTACCGCTTCGTGGACTTCCTGAAATCTGCAGGACAAACCATCTGGCAGCTGCTACCTTTAGGGCCACCCGCTTTAGGCGACTCTCCCTACAGCAGCTATTCTGCCTTTGCAGGAAACCCACTGTTGATCAGCTGCGATGCGTTGTTGCGATCAGGCTTGCTGGCATTGGAAGACCTGAACGCAGCCGGCTACTCGCAGGAAAACCAAGGCCACGTCAATTACGCTCAGGCGCGAGCCATCAAGATTCCGCTTCTTGAAGTTGCATTCCTGAACTTCAAGGCCAATCAGCAAAGCCCGCTGCACCCGGAGTTTGCAGAATTCTGTACTCGCAACGAATCGTGGCTGACCGACTTCGCGCGTTTTGACGCGATTGCTGCAGATACTGGAAACCCAGACTGGTCAACATGGGATGCCACACTGGTTCGTCGCGAACCTGCCGCATTGCAGACCGTCGACAATCGTCTGGTGGAAGCAATTTCGTTCTCGAAATTTCAACAGTTTCTATTTGCCAAACAATGGCAACAACTGAAAACCTATGCCAACGCTGCAGGCATTCGCATGTATGGCGACATGCCGATTTTTGTAGCCTACGAAAGCGTTGACGTCTGGACGAACCAAAATCTGTTTCTGCTAAACGCAGCAGGACGCCCCGTTGTTGTTGCAGGAGTTCCACCGGACTACTTCAGTACAACTGGCCAGAAATGGGGCAATCCGCTTTATGACTGGAGCAAAATTGCGGACCAGAATTACGCATGGTGGACGAGCCGTTTTCGCCAGGCGTTTGAATTCTACGACATCCTGCGAATTGACCACTTCCGTGGCTTTGAATCGTACTGGGAAATTCCGGCAGACGCGGAAACGGCAATTGATGGGCAGTGGATGCAAGGCCCAGGCGAAGCTCCGTTTCATGCAGCTCAGGCTGCACTTGGCGAGTTGGCCATTGTGGCTGAAGACCTGGGACTCATCACGGACGAAGTTCATGCTCTGCGAGAGCGACTTGGTTTTCCGGGAATGCGCGTTCTGCAGTTCGGCTGCGACAACGACGACGATCCCTACCATCGCCCGGATTCCTATCCGAGCCACTGTGTCGCATACACGGGAACTCACGACAACGACACTTTGATGGGCTGGTACAACGAACGCCAGCAAAACGGCACAGACAATTCCATCGTCGACCGTTTTCTGGCCGACGATGGCCAGCCAGTGTATCAGCATTTGATTCAGTCCGTTCTGAACTCATCTGCCGATACAGCCGTGATCCCCATGCAGGACCTGCTGGGACTTGGAAGTGAGGCACGCACCAACACGCCTGGACGCCCGGACAAGAACTGGGGCTGGCGTTGCAAGGCCGCAGAACTTTCCGATCAACTGGCCGCCGAGCTGAAGTCGTGGACCGAAGCGTCCGACCGAAGCATCCAGCCGAGTTAGACTTCTTAAAGCAGCGAGCTTGTTCACATTGAGTCAATGTTTTCAAAGCGACGTAGTCGCGTTTCCGAGCGGTAGCTCGAATGCCCTGAGGCACCGCCTCATTAGAGTCTTACTCAAAATGATGCACGCACGGTGCGCGCATGTTGGCCGTAGCGACAACGGAGCGGCTCGGCGATTGGAGCGTTCCATGTCTTCCGGACAACCACGCCACTGGGTCAAGGGCGAAGCCCTTGTTAGTATCAACGCTTTGTAACCTACAGCCAGCTTTTCAACGTAGCCAGGTCGTCGCGAATTGCTGTCAGGTGCTCAGGAACCAACGCGGGATCTTTGTGGTCCAGGTATTCTTCATGAAGCGAAATTGGTCCATCAAACTTTGACGCTTTCAACATGCTGAAGAACTTTGGATCGACCTGACCTTTCCCCAACGGCACGTTTACAAGCTTGCTGTTTTCCCAGATGAAGTCCTTTACATACACAACCTGAACGTGCGGGCGGATTAACTGAAACGGAATCGGCCAGCTCATACCGCCTTCCGCAGCCGCGTGACGAATGTCGTAGGCCACACCCACTTCGGTGGGATCAATGCCATCAAGCCCGATGTGCAGGTCCCAGATTCCAGCTCCAAAATAGTTTCGTCCGGCGTGATTTTGATAAACAGCAGTCATTCCAAGCTGCTTGTTTAACGCCGCCAGCTCAACCATCTGTTTGTGCCATTCGGTAATCTGTGACGCAATCGGCTTGCTTTCGTTGTACTTAAAATACTGCATCCGGTAGTAGCGAATGCCAAGCTTTGCGGCGACGCTCAGCACACGTTCCGTCAGGGGATCGCGCGGGTCATTGATGTCCGACGTCATTACTGTTATGTCCAGATTTCGCCTCTTTAAAGCATCGACCAGTTTCGGCAACTCGTCCGGTACAGCATTCGGTTCAACGTGGCCGCCTTTGCGAATGGGCGCTTCAATACCATTAAAACCAAGTTCGGCAATTCGCTCTGCCAGTTGATCAAAGGTCAGCGAATTAAATGGCTTTGTAAAGACGCACAGCGAATTCTTCTTCGCTGCGACCGTTTTTGACGCAGCGGTGTCGGTAGCAGCGGCCGACAGCGGAACCATGTTGGCGGCGATCGTAGCTGCCGCTGCTGAAGACAGAAAATTGCGACGTGACCAGGATTCTTGCACGGTAATCTTTCAGTAAGTGGAACCTGCTTGTGTTGTTGGAGATTCTAACGAGGGCTTCGCCCTTGACCCAGTGGCGTGGATGGCGGCAAGACGTAGGGCGTTGGAATCGCCGAGCCGCTCCGTTGTCGCTACGACCAACATGCGCGCATCATTTTGAGTATGAAGTCTAACGAGGCTGTGCCAGGTGTGTATGAGCCGCAGGGCGTTAGCCCCGGTTTTCCCACTGATCCGCAGGAACCGGGGCTAACGCCCTGCGGCTGATGGGGATCAACGGAAACTGACCATTCCAGCTGCCGCTCAGAAACGCGACTAAGTCGTTCTGAAAACCTGGCTCAACGTTAACAAATCTGCAGGTTTATGAAGTCTCATCGCGGCAAAACAATGCTCTAATCGATGCGTCTCCCAGGCTGCCGACTTTAAGTGACGCCATACTGAAGTCACCGGATTCCGTATGACGGTTTGGCACTGCTACGGCAAATGCGCCCGATGCTGCTGCGGCTTTTGTTCCCGTTTCACTGTCTTCAAACACTAACATTTGTTCGGGAGCCAGCTCTAAAGATGCAGCCGCCATCAGATAGATTTCAGGGTTCGGCTTTCCGTGTGTTACATCTTCCGCCGTGAATGTCTGCTGAAATCCGTCCAACAAACCAAAGCGGTTTAGCATCGTGATCATATAGTCGCGAGGCGAAGACGTCGCCACCGCGCGAGGCAGCCCCAGCTGATCGATATGATCCAAAAGAGATAAAACCCCAGGCATCACAGCCAGGTGTTCGTCAGCGAATCCGTAGAACAGTTCTCGAGTTTCCAGTTTCAGGTCTTCGATACTGTCTGTGATTCCGGAAAGATCCTTCATCGCCTGAAACGCTTCATCAGGGCGACGTCCGAGCATGCTGCGGTGAATTTCGTGGGTCATTTCCAAACCACGGCGCGCCAGTAATTCTCGCCCGGCAAGGTCAAAGATGTCTTCCGTATTCAGCATCAGACCATCAAGGTCGAAGACGACAGCTTTAATGGTGGGTTGATCAAAGACGTTCATGACAGGTCGGCGATTCCAAGATTACGATAGCTCAGGTCCAACAGTTCCATCGGATGAACAACGGGAACTGTCTTTCCCTGTTTTTTAAGTTGAGCCTGCAGCTGTAGCGAGCACCCGGCATTTCCAGTGACGATTAAATCAGGCAGAACCTTCAATAGGTTGTCCGTTTTTCGTTGGCCCAGTTTATCGGCCATTTCAGGCTGTGTCAGGTTATAGCTGCCTGCCGCACCGCAGCAAAGTTCCGGTTCGGAAATGGGCTTCAGAGTAATCCCGGGAATCAGTGACAGCAAACTGCGAGGCTGCTGCGTGATCCTTTGAGCATGCTGCAGGTGACATGCATCCTGGTAGGCCACGACAGCATCGATCGGTCCGTGAGGTTCGCGCGGGCCAAGTTCCATCAGGAACTCAGAAATATCTTTCACTTTGTTTACGAAAGCAGCCGCGTCCACATTCTGGCCAGCAGCAATTTCGCTGGCGATGTGCGAATAATCTTTCAGCATCGCCCCACAACCAGCAACATTCACAATAACAGCGTCCAGCTTTAAATCGAACGCCGTCGTATTTGCCGTCATCAAATCGACAGCAGGCCCGGAAGCCCCACTGTGATAATGGATGGCCCCACAACAACCCTGACTCTTCGGGATAACGACATCGCAGCCGTTTTCCTGAAGCACTCGAGCGGTCGCCCAGTGAACATGTCGAAACATGGCATCCGCCACGCAGCCCACAAACAGCCCAACCGTCGCGCGACGCTCTCCTTTCGCCGGAAGAAATTCGGGCAGCTCCGGCAACGTTCGATGCAGACGCGGAAGTTGCTGCTGCATACGTCTCAGGCGTTCTGGCAACAACCGATTGATGCCGGTGGCTTCCAGCATTCGATCAAGTTTTAACACCTGCATCCACTTAGCAGGCAGCAAGGCCCACTTCATGCGTTGCCTGTTGGGAAACAATGCGTACAAAACGTATCGATGGAACCAGTCCGGCTTGCTGGTTGATTTCGAAACCTTTCCGGCGGCGTCGGTTGTCGTAGACGTTTCGTGCATTTCAACGCGAAAGGGTTCGATCAGCCTGCCGTATTGAACGCCGGACGGGCACGCTGTTTCACAACTGCGGCAATCCAGGCAAAGATCCAGATGACCTTTTACCTTTTCGGTAAGATCCAGCCTTCCATCAACAACCGCACGCATCAGATAGATTCTTCCGCGAGGACTGTCGTTTTCGTCGCCGGTTTCGACGTACGTTGGGCACGCCGACGTGCACAGCCCGCAATGGACGCAGTCCAGAAAGCGTTCGTACGGAATCGTCTGTCCGATTGGTGGCGTTTCGTGAGATGTCTGTTTGACGTCTGTCATGGAAAATTCTGACGCTCGCAACTATCGGTTGGTAAGAGTAAAAACATGGTGAGGATCGAATGTGTCTCGTAAACGAACCGAATGTAATGCAGTGCTGTGGGCGGGATGATCACTTCCCCATTGAGTCACGCTCGCAGCTCGGCCCGCGACGACTCGTTCACAAATAGTTCGAAGCTCCAAACTCTGCTGTTCGGCTTCCGGTTTGTCGCAGCTAACGCACAAAATTCCGTTGCCAGCGTGTCCAGAAGAACTGCATCCCTCCGCCGCTAGTTCCCCGGCGATGGCCGCCAACTCAGACGGAACAGTTCTGACGATCACGTCACCTGGCTGCCAGCCTGATCCGCAACGGGCAGCATGTTCTTCAATGCTGACTCGTGAAGTCTCAGCGGAAACAACCTCTTCAGCTTCAGCACAGTCCTTTCTAAGTTGACTGAACTGCCAATGACAGGATTCCGCAGAACCGTCGACTCCAATGAATAAAGACCACGGCAGGCCGGATTCAGTAGTCGTAGTGTCTGCCGAGTTGGAAGCCGCACAGCGGAAATCAAGCATAACCGGCGCCGCTTTGGTTGTGTTTAATGCGGTAAGTGCCGCTTCGAAGGACTTTGCGCTGCGGAATCCAAAGGCACGTACTTCTGTTTGTTCGGGAATGGGCTTCAGCTTGAAAGTCAGCTGAGTTAAAACCGCCAGCGAACCGCGAGAACCGATCAGCAGGCGACACAGGTCGTAACCGGCGACGTTCTTGACAACTCGCCCTCCCGCATGAAAAACGCGACCTGTCCCATCAACCGCTTCAATACCAATTAAATAGTCTCGAGCCGTCCCGTATCCGTATTGTCGAGATCCGGCGACGTCACTTGCGACAAGCGCGCCGACACTGATGGATGGGTCACAGCAATCAATCGGCAGCTGTTGATTTTCCTGTTTTAGAATATCCTGCAACGTGCCAACAGGCATTCCGGCCTGCACCGTGATGGTCATGTCGCGAGCTGGATAATCGACCGTCGCCTGCATGGCCCCAAGATTCAGTCGGCGAAAGTTGTCTGGCAGGTCCGCCGTCCGATTGGTTGCCAGGCGGTATCCGTGCGTGATTGCCGCCTTAACCGCAGCGCTGACTTCTTCCGTCGTTGCGGGCGATAATGATTGAACGTCGTGATTCATCACATCGCCGCCCTTCTGCCGGGGTGGCTTTTTTCAATGTGTTCCATACCACACGCGCCTGCCGTGGGCAGCATTTTGCCGGGACTGCAACGACCATCAGGATTGAAGACTCGGCGAACGCCGTCCATGACTTCCAGGTCGGTTTCTGTAAATAGTCGATTCATGAAGCTGATTTTCTCAACGCCGATTCCGTGTTCACCGGTGACGCTGCCGCCCAGTTCGATGCATTTACTTAAAATCTCATCGCTGGCCAGCATCACCCGCTGAACCTGCCGTGCATCGCGTTCGTCAAACAGCAAAATCGGATGCAGATTTCCGTCTCCCGCGTGAAACACGTTAACAATGCGAATATCGTGACGTTCGCTGACACTGGCGATAAATTTCAAAATCTCCGGCACCTTCGTGCGTGGCACAACGCCGTCCTGAGTGCAATAGCTGGGACTTAGTCTGCCAATCGCACCGAAGGCCTGTTTGCGACATTTCCAAAGCAACGCACGCTCCGCTTCCGTCTGCGACAATCGCACCTCGCGGGCCCCCGATGCTTTGCACAGATCAATAATCTGTTTCGCCTCGTGATCCACCGCAACTTCAAGACCGTCAACTTCAATCAATAAGACGGCTTCGGCATCCAGTGGAAATCCAAAATGAAAAGCGTCTTCCAGTGCGCCAACAATTCCCTTGTCCATCATCTCCAAAGCGGCTGGCACGATTCCGGCGCCGATGATGTTGCTGATTGCCTGAGTTGTGTCATCCACACTATCAAAGATCGCCAGCATTGTCCGATACGCCGCGGGGTTCGGAGTAACCTTCACCCACACTTTGGTGACCACACCGAAAGTGCCTTCGCTGCCGACAAATAATCCCGTTAAGTCAAAATCGCTTCCTCGACCAATGGGGCCACCAATCTGAGTGACTTCGCCTTCCGGCGAAACGAATTCCACGCCGATGACGTGGTTCACCGTTACTCCGTATTTCAGTGTGTGAGGTCCGCCGCTATTGGTCGCCACGTTGCCTCCGATTGTGCACGCTCCCTGACTGCTGGGGTCCGGTGCGTAGTGAAATCCGCTGCCCGCCAGTGCTCGTGTCAGATTCAGATTCACAACGCCTGGCTGAACAATTGCATAGCGGTCTCGAAGATTGATTTCCAGAATCTCACGCATCTTCGTTAGAGCGATCATTACACCGCCATGCACCGGAAGGCAGCCACCGGCAAGACTTGTGCCCGCTCCTCTGGGAACAAAAGGAACGTTGTGTTTGTTACAGGCCAAAACAATGGCCCGTACTTCCACTGTATTTACAGGAAAGACAACAACGTCGGGTACGTTTTTTTCGACGATATAGCCATCACATTCATAAACAAGCAATTCGTCCTGGGAATCCAAAAGACGCTTTGGCCCGACAACGGCTGCAAGTTCACGAAGCAGCTCGGAAGTAATGACGCATTGTTGAGAATCTGCGGTTGCTGACATGGTCGGTTTAGCTTGAGTTTTCTAAAAGCTGTTTTTTGGCTACTCAAAATGGGGCCGGAAGGAATCTGCACGCACAGCAGCAATTGAAGAAGACCGGTTCGCCATGCACTTTTTGGCGCCGCGTGCCAGTGTGACATGCAAGTCTGTTAATTCTGTTAATCCAGCCTTGGTTGCTGATCCGCTTATTTTTTTTTAGCCGAATCACTGTTAATAGTTGAAGCCATTCTTGCGAATGTGCACGAATGGCTCGAACTCAGCGATGTCCTGATGAGCGGTTGCGGCCGTTACATCAACCAGGTAGATCACGTGGTCACCGGCAACCATACTGGAAACGATAGAACCTTCCAGCGAAGACATCGCCGCTTTCAGCAGTGGCAGGCCATTCTTCGATTCTGCCACATCAATGCTGTCAAACGCTTCAACATCCGGATCAAACCCCTTGCCGAAGTGCTTGAACAGCAAGCCATCACCCTTTTTCACCTGGTTCAGTGTGACGGGTGACCCAACTTTCAGCCAGTCGTTCAAATAGCGAGACTTATTAACAGCAACTGTGACCTGAGGCGGTTCGAACGACGCCTGCTGAATCCAACTGGCCAGCAAACCTGTCTTTTGACCGGCCTCATTACCTGCCACCAGAATGAACACACCGCTGGGGATACGTCCCAAAATGGGGGCAACTTCTTCTTTAAGTTGTTCGGACAACATGCTTATCTTTGACCTGTACTTGAAACAGCCTTAAATCTTAAATCAAACTGGGTAACCAACTCATCTCGTTAAACAGAGATCTGGCAACAACGAGTACGACCGGAAACCCAACATCTGTGGTGGCATGATACTCAGAAGGCTTCGAAAGCGGAAACGACCGTCAGATCATCGCGACAGATCAGTCTGGCCAGCGAGTAATGAAACCCAATTGGCAACGGTTAAGGCAAACAAGTTGTCATAGTCGCCTTGGGACTCAAATCGCGGCCGAACCGTGGGCACCAAACCCTACTTGGCTTAGAACCGAGTTCGTCGCCAAAGCAGCCTTTCGCGCGAAAAGTTGGCATATTTTTTGCAATTTGCGTTATCGATCCTTCGATTAATGAGTTCCCTCGTCTAGAACTCAGAGAAATCAAGTTTCGGTGCGCGATTTACAGTCAATTGCGCACAAATCAGGCACATCGCAGTAGTGTCCCCAACGTTCAGCGGAAGAAATGCCCACAACCGATCCAATTAGCGGAATCATCGGCTCCAGTCCTCCGATGCAGGAGGTCTTCCGAATCACCAGAAAGGTTGCGCCGTCTTCGGCGACGGTTTTACTGACCGGTGAAACAGGTTCTGGAAAGGAACTGATTGCCAGAGCCCTGCACGAACTCAGCAATCGGGCAACTGGTCCGTTTATCCGAGTCAACTGCGGCGCGCTTTCAGAAAGTTTGCTGGAAAGTGAACTGTTTGGTCACACCAAAGGTGCGTTCACCAGTGCTATTGAAAATCGCACTGGTCGATTCGAAGCGGCTCATGGGGGAACCGTTTTTCTGGACGAGATCAATTCCGTCAGCTACCAATTACAGGTGAAGCTGCTGCGAGTTCTGCAGGAACAGGAATTCGAACGCGTTGGCGACACTCGGACAATTCGTGTTGACTGTCGCGTTGTCGCTGCCACAAACGTCGATTTGATGGACCTGATTCGGCAGGGCGATTTTCGAGAAGACCTGTACTATCGCCTGAACGTGATTCCGATCTACCTGCCTGCATTGCGAGAACGCCCCGAAGACATTCCCGCACTGGTCAATCATTTTGTGAGACGCTATGCCGAAATAAACCAGACTCCCGTTTCGCGAGTCACAACGAACGCGTTGAATTTCCTGACACAGTATGACTGGCCGGGAAATGTTCGTGAATTGCAAAATTACGTTGAGCGAGCACTGGTGCTGGGAACATCCGACGAACTGGATGCTGATGATCTGCCTCAACATGTTCGAGGCCTGGCGCCACTGCGCATCGGGCGCAAGGAACTGGATGATTCAGAATCCATGTGTACGACTTTGGTGACCGCGAAAATTGCCGACTGCGGCGAAGACTCAACCGACGTTCACAACCGCGTTGTCAGTGTTGTTGAACGAGAAGTGATATTGCAGGTTCTGAGGCAATGTCAGGGGGTGCAAACTCGAACAGCAACCCGCCTCGGAATCAACCGCAACACTCTGCACAAGAAAATCGACGAGTACGGACTGCACGACGAAAGCCGATAAAAACAGGCTGCTCATGCCCGTTCGGTTTCACGTGAAGTCTTAATGGCCAGCTTTCGTGCTGCCAAACCACATTGCACGTCAAAGGCCTTCTGTAAGGCCGATGCGGCAATTGAAGCGACTTTCGTGCTGTCCCCTCAGCAGCCGAAATGAACCATGAATGACTTCTTCTGCAAAGTTGCCGCCATAGGTTGCGTGAGACGGCAGCATTCAATCTTAAAGATTCAGCGGTTGACCTGGATTGTGGTCGACCGGTCCACGAAGCCTCTCGTCAGCAGTGGTTCTGACTGCATTACGACCTTAAAGCGTCAATCCTGCGGCAAGGCGGTCAAGGAGCAGTCAGGCCAAAGCCAACGCACTCCGATACCTGGCTGTTAGCTTCAACGACACCTTTAACCTAAGCACTCTTTGGTTTACGAACTGGCCACGCCAAAGACGTAAGTTGATTTATCGCTTAAAGCCGCAGGGTTATCGCGGCATCGCCCAAAAGTGCAGAACGATGCGGAATTGCCACGAATTTCCAGCATTCCCTTTCGCCTGAAAACAGCAATTCATCAGTTCGATGAAGACTCGGTCAAGAAAAAAAATGGAGAAACAACTTTGGGCGATAACTGAAATCCAGCACTCTACATGGGCCGATTAGTTGCACTTCCGCAACACGGTTAAGCGCGAAAATTAAAACAAAGATTGCCTTTCGCCAATTCGGATGGTGTAGAAAACGTACTTCGATGGAATTGATTCAGGTGAAAGCCATCGCCCCCAAAGAATGATCGCGTTTCGGCATGATTCACAACACCAGGACAAAAGCGACAGGTGACCTTCTTTACCTGGCGTTTCGAGCGGCTTACGTTACATCTTTCCAGCAAATGGCAGATGAATTCAGCCCGGAACCTCCAAGGTACAGTCGAGGATTCCTTGATCACATAACACTGGCTGCCGGCTGTGCGCCCCAAATCCAGCTGGACTTGCTGTTAAAAACCTGGAAACGCCTTTCTGAAGACGATTCTGAGACGCTGTCTGCGATTGATCAATGCGTCTGTTATTGTGCTACGTGCGAATTGGCGTTTTATGGTGAAACGGAAAATCGCCATCGAATTTCACGAGCATCAAACGGGCCTCGCGAAATGCCACTGCCGGATGTTATCTGGCTGGCGTCAAAGCTGCGAACTGTGCAAATCAACTGGCCTTTCCCCACAGACAGTGCCGGATTGCTGAGAGACGCTGAATTTCTGGGGACCGAGCTTGATCAGTGTCGAAATTTTGGCCCGGAACATCAGGCAGTTTCTGAAGTACTGCGACTTGTCGGAGAATGGCAGGTTTCTCCTCAAATTGTGTCGAATGCCGCTGGCCTGCTAACCCCGGACGAAATTGGCGAACTTGGCGGATTCTTCCAGAGACACCCCAGGTTGATGAATCTTTGACCGACGACCTTGCTTCTGAGTGGGGTTAAACAGCCTGCGTTGAGGCGAATCTGACTTGTTCTTAACTGACAAGCCCTGCTTGATAGCGATAGTCTCAATGCGTCGGTAGTATTTTCTCATTCTCGGGTGGACCGCTTGGTGCGTAAAGCTCGATTCTGCACCACGAAAACTAAGGTTGCCAAGCGCCATGGCGAAGAAATCAGTCGCACCTAAGGCTAAAAAGAAGCCAGTTCCGGCTCCCAAGCCAGCTACTGCGAAAAAGGTCGCTAAGAAAAAAGCTGCAGTAAAGGCTGCTCCTGTCATCAAGAAAAAGGCTCCTCGCCCAGCGAAAAAGAAGGGCGTTCGTCGAGCCACGATCTCCAGCGGGGTCCGAAAAAAAGCAGGGCGTAAGCTGGGAAGATCCAGAATTCCTCAGGAAGCACCTCTGGCAGTGATCTTCCAAAACGACCTGCAGGCACAGGAAGCCTTCACGCTGCTGGGAATCCAAACGATTCGCGAGCTTGAAGAATTCGACCCAGATGAACTGGTTCGACGTCTAAGCAGCCCCGCCAAGCAAACTGTCGGAAGAATTCGCAAAATGCTGGCCCTTAACAATCGCTGTCTTTCCAGTGACGAAGCTTTTGCGGTTGAGTTTCAGGAACGCCTGACTCAAAACCACATGAAAATGGGATAAGCCACGTCGGCACCGCCCGCTTCATAGACACAGCAAGGCGAATGGAACCTGAACGACGGCGTGGAACTTCATCCACGCCGGGCGTTCCGACTTTTCCTGATGCCCACTCCATGCGCCCTTGCCGTCTACAAAGCGGCGTGCTGATTTAGTGAGCCGACGAGCACCAGTCGCGGAGAAACTGTCACTGCGTGTTGAGCCAATGCTGCAGAAAGTTTCAGGGTCACTGATCGTCAGGGACCGAAACCTGTAGCTGGACCTGCCAAAGTTCCATTGCTTGCCACCTGAATCCCAACACCAGGCAACTTGCACGCCCCTGGATCCAGACGCTGCCAAAGCTGCACGACAGAATCGCAACCTTCAAGAGGCAACTGTTGCTGCGGCAACCGACAAACCTGAAAGCGCCAGAAATCCTGTAGAGGCTATCCACACAGCCGCTCTGCCTGTCTTAATCCTGCATCGGCAATCGTTTGGTAAGACGTTTTCCATTTCTCAGGATGACCACATCGACACTCTGACCTGGCTTGGTATTGCTAGCACCGTAGCCAAGCAACTGATCGGATGTCAGCAGGTCTGCACGACCATTAAACCCAACAATGATGTCGCCTTTCGCAAAGCCAGCTTTCTTTGCCGTGGCATGTTTGCCGTACTGACCAACGTTGGTCACCAACAAAGCCATCGCGTTGCTTGAAAGATTCAGTGAAACACGCTCGGTATCGGGCAGCGTTTCGACCTTTAGTCCGCCCAGCACCATTCTTCGCAGCCCCCACGAAGACACTCGCCAATCGATACTGTCCAGCTTTCTCCAGCCAGCCGGTAGCTCCAGCGAAATTTCCGTAGTTGCTGATTGCCCGGCTCTCTTAACCATTGTCGGTATTACGGCGCCATCTGAACTGGCTTCATTCAACACCCATTGCACGTCAGCCATAGACAGCAACGGTTGACCATTCAATGTTTCGATTGCGTCGCCAACCTTGAACCCGGCCTTCGCCGCCAAAGAGTCAGCTTCAACACTTTTGACTGTAGCCATCTGGTGCGGATCCAAAATCAACCCCAAAGACTTGGGATGCGGAAACGGATACAGCAACTTGTCAGGAATCGGCAATGCTTGCGAACGATAGAAGTCTCGCCGAGCATCGCCAATCTGATGGCAGTGAATACAACTTTTAGCAACGTCACCCTTATAGTTAAGTTTATCCGTGAACTTATCCTTCAAAGATGGGTACTTTTCGGGGCTACCAAACTCCAACGGTGATCCGGTTTTACCAGCGAGGGCCGCTTTATTGGACGGATAAGCTTTGTGCAGATCAAGAGCTCCCTGGAGCGCCAAGGCGAGCCCTGGCAAGCTGACGTCTCCAAACCATTCAGTTCTGTGAGAACGTGTTCCGAAACGACCGTAGATCGTTCGATCGGCGTTTAGCATAAACATGGCAAACGACTGATCTGTGTCATACTGAAACAACGAAAGATCAAGTCCATTGGTTGCCACAACTCGGACGCAAACAAACTGTTCCAGCAATGGACGAATAACCGGATCGGTATCTACCAGATCGTCGTCCAGCTTGACGCATTCTTCACAAGGGATGCACCGAAAGCCAACCAAAAGAGGCTTTCCGGTACGCCTGGCTTCTGTAAATGCCAGCGGAAGATCGTTGTAGATCCAGAATCCGTCTTCCGTCACTTTCGCTTTGTCTTCGCGAACCTTTTCATCGCGAGTCTTGTTTTGAGCAACTGCAGCCCGGGAAAAGCAAACTAAAAGCAAAGCAACCAGCAGATGTTTCATATCGTTCGCCTTTTCAACTGAGACTCAACGCCAGACTAGAATTGCCATTCGGACAGCACTGCGCCACACACAGCCCGTCAATAATCAGTGCCAGTCTATTCGGCGTCGATCGCCTTGCAAAGTGACTCGCCCCATTCTCGCAATTCTGCTTGCGCGCAAGCTTCGCACGCGTGAGTTCATCGCTGTGCCGGTGGATGCATTTGATAACGTTGACAACAAATGTAGTTACCACCATTCTCCAGCAGCCGATTCAGCAAGGCGCAAAGAAAACGGCTGATCAAACAAGGTTGCTTGATCAGCCGTTGGTTCAAATTTCAGGCAGTTCGCCGAATTGCTTCCGCAAAACTGCGATCAATTGCCTTTTCTAGCCTTGAGCAGAATCGTCTGAATTTGCCTTCTTACCATTCATTCGGCGTCGCAGGTAAGCAATGCCTCCACCCAACGCCAGCATCAGAAAACTGCCCGGTTCTGGAACCACGGGAGCCGATGTTGAACTGTCGTCACTGCCCATCTGGGCGTCGGTACCAGCACCAGTCTGGAAACTCGTATCGGACGGATCGGATGGCTGAGTAACTGGCAAGTCAGAGCCAGGCTCATCCGTTGTCGTGAACAGCCCGTCTACAGAATTGCCGCTACCGAAGGCGTCGGACGTTGAGCTATCTCCCGCCACAGTGGTTCCGCTGGACGAAACAGTGCTGCTTGAGCCAAACGCGTCTGTTGAAGCCCCAGAAGTGTCACTATTTTCGCTGCTGGAACTTCCGGCCAAAGATGTGCCGCTGGCTGAATTACTGTCAGTGGATGAATCTTCGCATTCACCGTTGCCAGATCCGTTTGATGAGCCGTTGCCGGTGCCGTTGGACGAACCGTTCCCAAAACCGCCATTCCCGGAACCATTGCCGGTGCCGTT
>ERZ887942.586-NODE-586-length-29305-cov-18.570291_pt1 | contig 29305 bp, 18 predicted proteins | sample MGYA00521099_ERZ887942 | MGnify/ENA primary metagenome ERZ887942 (study PRJEB32303, sample SAMEA104408605) | aquatic metagenome | biome: Brackish water; feature: Pelagic; material: water | place: Baltic Sea | collected 2014-06-07T06:48:00 | depth 16,251 m ...
GGAATCTCTTCCTCGGCGACAATTTGCGCCTTGGGAATTTCCTCCTCTTCCTCAGCGACAATAATCGCCTTACCGGGCTTCACCAACATCTTCACCGATCGTTCATCACTGGCTTCCGGAAGGGTTTTACGCATCTTGATATCCACCCGACGGTTCGGGGCCTGTTCGTCCCGGTCCCCCTCCACTACGATGGGCGACGTTTTTCCAAATGGCCTGACGACAATAAACTTTGAATCGAGCTGCAGCGCATTGACCAGCCAATCTTTCACCGCCTGCCCCCGCTTTTGAGAGAGAGTCTCGTTGAAGGTCTCCGGGCCAAAAAGGTCGGTATGCCCTTCGACCCAGCAAAACATGCCGGGATTCCGGTCGATGAGCATGGCCACCGTCATGAGCGTAAGACGCGCATCATCGCGCAAAGTCGAGCTGTTATACTCGAAGAGAAGATCACTCCCGATGGAGGCCTTGTTTCGCTCCAGGTCACCGGGCGACATATTCGCGTAGGCTGTCAGACCGGTGTAGCCACTGATCACCCCGGTCTCGCTGTCCCCACCGGCCCCCTTTTTATTTCCGAGCTCCGCAACGATGGAATCCGGATCAAGCACATCCGCCAGCGGAGAACCGTCATCCACCACAATCTGGCCCGCCTTGGCCTCGGGAAAATCGATCTTAAACTTCCCCGGATCCGGAATGTCGGGGTTCACATCCGGCCCGACAATCGGCTTGTTAATCAGGTCACCCTCTGCGGTCCCCGCAAGTTTGGGCTTCTCGATTTTCATCTCGGGGAGCGCGGCCTCCTCAATCTGGGTGTCGATGTCGATTTCAATATTTTGAAGCTCCGCAATCGCGTCCTCGGTGTCATCAATGAGATCACTGTCATCCTCGGGGCGAAGTAATTCATCCTCAGGCGGAGCCTCGGAGATTGGCTCGGTCTCCGTTTCCACTGAAGTCAGTCGGACCGGTTGCGAAACCCACTCCTGCGGTTCCGCAATCTCAGCCCGGTAGAGAGTATTTCCAGCGAGAATCAACGCGGCGACGTGAATTGAAAGGGCCAAAATGACAGCGACCAAAACATACCAACCCAGTCCCTCCCTTCGAGGAGGGGTATAGGTGCTGACACCCGCGCTGGAGGTTTCCCATGAATATTCGTGAGCCATCTGTGTTTACTATAACGTCGCCAACGGAGGGTGCAATTCAACGATCTAAGAGATTTTTTCTGTTTTACCGTCCCAAAGCACCCTAGATCTCCCGCGTGAGCTGCACAGTTTCAGGAATAGGATTGGCCGGATTTGGCACCGTTGGCTCGGGAGTTTGGAATATTTTAGAGGAGCATGGCGACATGATTTCCTCGCGATCCCAGGGAAGTGCCCGGCTTGAAATCAGAAAGATTGCCGTTCGAGACCTCACTAAGAAGCGCGATGGCAACGCTCCCGCCGGGCTTTTCACCACGGATCTCATGGAAGTGGTCCATGATCCCTCCGTCGATATTGTCGTGGAACTGATTGGCGGGACCGACGCCGCCTTCGACCTTGTGGCGGCCGCCCTTCGTGCCGGAAAGCCCGTCGTGACAGGAAACAAGGCCCTCCTCGCCGAACGCGGAGCCGAACTTTTCGCCCTTTCAGACGAATTTAAAGCTCCCATCCACTTCGAAGCTGCCGTCGCCGGAGGAATTCCCATCATCAAGGCTGTTCAAGAATCACTCATCGGAAACCGCATTGAATCCATTGCCGGGATCATCAACGGAACCTCCAATTATATCCTCCAGCGCATGACCGAAGCCGGCCTGGGCTATCCGGAGGCTCTCAAGGAAGCCAAGGACCTGGGTTATGCCGAAGCCGACGAAACACTCGACGTCAACGGTTGGGACGCCGCCCACAAAGCCATCCTTCTTGGCTCCCTTGCGCACGGTTTTCTCATCGACTACAAAGACGTCTACGTCCGGGGAATCGAGAAAGTCACTCCGCTCGACATCAAATTCGCCTCGGAGCTTGGTTACGTCGTAAAACTCCTCTCTCTGGTGATCGAACAAGGTGATGGCGCCATCGAAATCCGCACCCAGCCTTCCTTCCTTTCCAAGAAGCACATTCTCGCCTCGGTCCACGGTGTTTTCAACGCCGTCGCGGTCAAAGGAGACCATCTCGGGGAAGCCCTCTTCTATGGTCGCGGCGCCGGCCAGGGTCCCACCGCCTCCTCCGTTGTCTCCGATCTCGTTGAAGCCGCCCGTAATTCCCGTAGCGATCGTGGTTTCCTTCCCTATCAGGAAACTGGAAAACTCATCGAAATCGATGACACCTCCACCTCCTACTACGTCCGTTTCTCAGTCACCGACCAACCCGGTGTCATCGCAGACATCGCCACCATTCTCGCAAAACACAAAATCGGGATCTCCGGCACCCATTCTCCGGTCGATGCCGACAATCCCGACGCCGACTTCGTCGAAATGGTCTTCCTTTTGCACAAATGCCCCTTCGGACAGCTTAAAAAGGCCCTCGCCGAGGTTGAAAAACTGGACTGCCTGACCGATCGCCCGGTGGTCTTCCGAATTGAAACAATTTGATTCATCGATGCGGACGGTCACCTCATTTAAGAACTGATCGACAACTGGCCCGCACGATGCTTTCTTTCCGGTATATCACAACTGCTATGAAAAACACGATTCCAACCATTCTTACTTTGGCATGCACCACAAGCCTTAGTTACGCCGCAACCGTCTATACTATGAATGGCGCTGCTACTTTTGAGCACGATAGCAACGGAGAAAATTTACCGCCCCCCATACCCTCAGCCGGAAGTGGCCCCGTCGGGACGACTGGAACCTTTTCCTGGGGAAATCTTGCTTCCGATACAACCTCTAATACCGCTGTATTCTCTGGAACGACTTTCGCCGCAGCTGACTGGGGTGGTGATGGCACCTTTAGCTCCACCACCATTGATGTCTCCGCGGCTACTGAGATTACCATTACAGCAGCTGGAAGTTCTACCTTCAACATTATCCCTACCGAATTCTTCAACTTCTTTTACACTCTGGGTGGAGGAGCTCCGATCACTTTCGCCTCGGGCGTCAATCCTGTGGTCGATGTGACCGGTGTAGACGATCTCGTCGTCGGATTCGATTTCAATCATAATGGTTCCGGCGACAACGCAAATGTTTCGGAACTCTCCGTTGACGCCGTCCCGGAACCTTCCTCCGCCCTCCTCGGCAGCCTCGCTCTTCTTGGCCTCCTTCGCCGTCGTCGCTAGATCACAACTCTTTTTCTTCAAATCCCCCGCCATCATTCGATGCCGGGGGATTTTTTTGATTCGGCTCAAGCTTGCCTAATTCTTGTCTCCCCCTTACAGAACCCCTTCCCATGGCTCTCATCGTCCAGAAATACGGCGGAACTTCGGTCGGCTCAATTGACCGGATCCGCAATGTCGCCAATCGCATTCAAATTGAACGCGACAAAGGCAACCAGATCGTTGCCGTGATTTCAGCGATGGGCGGCGTGACCGACAAGCTCATCGGCCTGGCCGGGGAACTCTCGGACAATCCAACCGAACGGGAAATGGACGTCCTTCTTTCCTCCGGCGAACAACAATCAATCGCTCTTCTTGCCATCGCCCTCAACGAAATGGGGATTGATGCCGTTTCCGCCACCGGACGGCAGGCTGGCATCGTCACCAGCGGTTCCCACACCCGGGGCAGAATCGAGCGGATCGAGCCGACCCTCGTCAATCGCTTCCTTTCGGAAGACCGCACCGTCGTCGTAGCAGGCTTTCAGGGCATCACCGAAGATGGCATGATCCACACTCTCGGCCGCGGAGGATCCGATCTCTCGGCCATTGCGGTGGCCTCAGCGGTCAAAGCCGACCTTTGCCAGATTCTCACTGATGTCGATGGCGTCTACACCGCCGACCCTCGCGTCGTGAAAAAAGCCCGCAAGCTCCCCGAAATCTCCTATGATGAACTTCTGGAACTGGCCTCGGTCGGCACCAAGGTCATGCAATCCCGCTCGGTCGAATTCGCCAAAAAATATGGCGTGAAATTCGAAGTCAGATCATCTCTCAACAACAACCCGGGGACCATCGTCACCGAAGAACACGAAGCCATGGAATCAGTCGTCATCCGCGGAGTCTCAATCGAGCGCTCCCAAGCCCGCGTCACCATCACCGGAATCCCCGACACCCCGGGCATGTCCGGCCGCATCCTGGGAGCTCTGGCCGACGCCGAAGTGAACATCGACATGATCGTGTCAAACATCGCAAGCGACGGGATGGCACGCCACTCCTTTACCATGCACACCAGTGACCTCGGTCGTGCCCAAAGCGCTCTCAAGCCCGTCCTCGCCGAACTCAATGAACTCGGTGGCGAGGCCGGAATCGAAACCGAAGCGGGCATCGCCAAACTTTCCTGCGTGGGCATCGGCATGCGAAGCCACTCCGGGGTTGCCGCTAAAATGTTCAACGCAATGGGCGAAGCGGGTATCAACATTGGCATGATCTCCACCTCCGAAATCAAAATCTCGGTCACGGTCGAAGAAGATCAGATCGAAGAGGCCGCACGGGTTGTTCATACCGCGTTCGGACTCGACGCGTAACCACCCAAGCGCTCTGCCTTTCAATAACTTCATCCTCAATGGATGGAGTTTTTTTTTGGAGAATCTCACTTTCCTTTGATCGAAAAACATGACAGAATATTATCCTATGAAAAAGAATTCCCCCATCCCCGCCGCTCTGGCCTCCCTGGCCCTCGCCTCTTGCAACACGACCGCTCCGGTCGGAAATGTCGAGGGTCTGGAACGGCAGACTCCGGTAACACAGGACCCCAATGCCATCGGGGATGCCCTCAATGCACGCAACGCCGTCGATTACAGCAACGGCGGGAGCAACCGTCGTTGGGGCTACTAAAAAATCAGCTCTTCCTAATTCCAACCTCACCTTAAATCAATGAAAGCACTCCTCTTGCTCGTCCCTATCGCAGCCCTCTCCAGCTGTGCCTCTGTTTCCAGCGCCCAGCAGCACGCCGACTACAATCGCGACGGCTTCGTCTCACAAGCCGAATCCGCCCAATATAACCGGCAGAAAAATGTCGAAGACCGTGCGGTCTATTCCGAAAGCGTGAAGCGTCGCAATGTCACCAATACTGTTCGTGATACCGCAGACACCCTCCATCACGCCCGCCGTGCTCAAAATCTCTTTAAAGGCTTCTAAAAGTCTAAAAACACTCCTCAAACAAAAAACCCGCTCCGGACATCCGGTAGCGGACTTTTAAAAAAGTCTGTCAAAAAAAGGCGCTTAGCGTCCCTTCCTTTTGGGTTTCTCAAATTCGAGATAAGTGATCCCGTTCGCACGGTTGTCTTTATCAAAAGACATCACCTTCATCGTACGCACCGTATAAACTCCGTTGACATTCATCACTTTCGTAATCTCAAACTGTTTAATGGCAGCAGCCTTTGGCCGCGGGCCGTATCCCACGACTCTCATCAAGGCGCGATGCTTTTTGGTCACCCACACACTGACTTCACGATAGCGTCCTGCTTTTTCCGGGTTTGCCACATGCAGGCGCCAGCAATCCTGCCCTTCCAACTTCTCGCTACCCACAATACGGGGATTGTTCCAATAGAGAAACTTCAATGCCAGATCCTCATAACTGACATCTGAATTTCCGATCGGTGCGATAATTTTTTCGTCCGGAAACGGGCGGGATTTCCCCCCAATCAATTCGCGCAGCTGCTGATTATCTTCATTCAGACGAAGGTGAAACCTCTCAACCCCTCCGTTCAGAGCGAACTGAATGTCCTTTCCACGGAGGAAAAGGGTAATCGGGGTCTTTTTGGCTCCCTTTCGAATCACGCCATTGAGATCTTGGGCACCCTGTAAAACCGCAACCTGGCGAACAGAGGACATAATCTCCTCCGCGGTCTGTGCGCGGGAGAAGGTTGAGAGGGAAATTGAGAGGATCAATGCGGAAATTATTTTCATGCTGGTTTTTTAACAGTTCACTATTTGGGACGGCAAGTCGAATTGATTCATTCACTTCGAATTCCGTTCAATTCGATCAGAACCCCGGAATCACGGTTTTTTTTAACATTCTTGCGACTTGGGGCTTGCCCATAGTGGCTTTCATCAAGTTCCATCATGACTGTCGCAATTAAAGCCGCAGCTTAGAAATTTTTATGAGTCTTCGTTCCCAACTTTCCGAGCTCCTTGCCGAAATTCTTCCGTCAAATCCCCGTGAATCGATCAAAGGAACCGAATTAATCAGGCTCCTGAGACTGCGCATGAACGGGGACTACTCGGATGCCTCGCTCCGCTATCACTTTTCCGTGATGTCCTGTGATCCCAGTTCTCCCATTGCCAAGGTTGAGAAAGGTCAGGGTTACTACAAGCGTGGCGCAGCCATGCCCGCACTCTCGGGGGCTCAGGAACTCGTTGCGATGCAACAAGGACGACTCGATGAACTCGGTGACAACGCGTCCGTGAATCATGCCATGCTTCGTCTCGGAAAATTCCGGGCCATCGTGCAAAAATATGCGGAAACACGGAGTAACTTTACCTTCGAATTCAGAGAATCACTCTCCACCGGAGCTCCTCTCGGCAACCTCTGGAAGTTTCCTGAAATGGTTCTGATCGATTGGGAACATGGTGAATTCGACGAAAACGGCCTGGAACTTGACCCCGCCCATCTCGCTCTCAAGCAAACTCTCGGCCTTCCCCCATACCGGCTGTCCTCTGTCCGCATGCGGGTCGAAACCAGCCACGATAGTTTCCGCGAAGATCTTTTCCAAACCATGAGCGCTTCGCTTTGGGCCAATGAAGGGGAACTTTACCTTGCCGGCTCCATTCAAGACGAATCACTCGGAGACCAGGTCAGGGCCCTTGCCAGCCAACTCGGCATTGGCGTTGTGAGCTTCGGGCTCTCTCCAAACGACCTCGACGATCTCCCCCATCCCGCCCAGATCGAAAACGCGATGGACCGTGAAACCGAGGCCCTTATGGGACGCCTTCGGATTGAAAAAATCTCCTCTCCCAAGCCCCGCACCCACTGTGGCTGGGAATCACTCCAGGCCCTCCGCCACGATCATCCCGAGATGAATCAGCTGCTGGCCTGGCTCGGTGGATCTCTTGAACATGGCAAAGTGAAGCCGTTCCGATCCGCCCGCTAGCACTTGGCGATCCCATTCCCGCCGCACGCCCGTTCATCGCCGAAAAGACGGTGACATTCTTCACTCCAGATCTGCCCCTTGCCGCACTTCTGGCTTGATATCGATGGGTGGTGAACCTGGTTTCTTTGAAATACTCTCGATACTGTCATCCCCGTCCTGAACCGGCACCACATTGATATCGACCTGAACCGGAACGGCACGCAATCCTTCGATGATTTTTTGAAGCTGCGCAATTGAAGCCTCCGCCAAAGCCGGAGGGCGATTGAGATTTTGGCTAATGGACTCGAGGCCATCATTGAACTGGGTCATCTGGGCCACGACACGGGCGACAGGATCATTCTCACCCGCTCCGCCAAGGAGCTTCTGCTTTCCAAAGCCTTTCTTAATCTGCGCCCAACGGGCGGCCTCCACTTCGTTCTGCACTCCTTCCATCTCCTTAAATTTGAGCAGATTTGCTTCAGCTCCGGTGGTGAGCGTTTGGGATTCGTTTTCGTAATGGTCGAAAATCAGCCCCTCAACTTCCTCCATCGTCATCAGTGGCAACACCTTCTCGGCAATTCGGTTCATATTTCGGTAGGAACCCTGAAGCTTGAAGGCCGGTTCGACCCGGTAGGCATCCTCCTGCGCCGCGCTGCGGATATATTCCATGTTCACCCGCATAATGGAATCGCGAACCCGAAGGAGGCGTTTCAGGGTCTGCGCAAATTCCTCGATCTCGGCCGGGGTGTAATTCCCCTCAAAATCGACCCCCTCACTGCTGCCGGTTTCCGCAACCGAAAGGGCTGCGTAGACATCCTTTTGACTCTTGCTTGCGAGCTTGTTCAGCACGCTGTTTGAAGTCAGGCAGTTCTCGACAAAGCTGACCTTGAAGGCCTCCTCGTGATCACCGAGAATATCACCCAAATTATAGGTGTCGGCTCGGTTGGCCAACATGTCGGGGATCTGGAACTTGCCACCCGACTCCGTGTAGGGGTTACCCGCCATCACCACCGCGATCTTCTTCCCACGAAGATCATAAGTCTTCGCCTTACCATTATAGACTCCCTCGATCTTTCGCTGTCCGTCACATAGACTGATGAACTTCTGCAAAAATTCCGGATTGGTATGCTGAATGTCATCGAGATAAATCATGACATTATCGCCCATCTCGAGAGCGAGGTTCAGCTTCTCAACCTCTTCCGCAGCCGACGCATTGGGAGCATCATTGGGGTCCAGCGAAGTCACGTGATGCCCCAGCGCCGGACCATTGATCTTCATAAAGGTCAGACCGAGTCGATTTCCAATATACTCCATCAAGGTCGTCTTACCGTAACCCGGAGGAGAAATCAGAAGCAAAAGTCCCATCCGGTCCGTTCGGGTATCGCTCCCGGCCGTTCCCATCTGCTTCGCCAGATTGTCACCGACCATCGGAAGGTAAACCTCGTTGATCAACCGGTTCCGGACGAAGGCCGACATCACGCGAGGCTTGAATTCCTCAAGCCGCATGTCGTCACGCTTGTGCTCAACCAAGACCTGCTTCGTTTCGAGATAAGCCCGGAAGATTGGAACTTCTTGTTGAGCGAAGCTCCCAAGGCGATCCATGAATTCATGATAGTTGACCGAAAGCTTCCCATCTTCGATCCTTGGATGGCTCCCTTTGAGATCTTCGACAGTTGCGGTGAGCTCGACCTGTCTCACCTGCTTTGGCGAATAGTTCCCAAGCAAATAATGCACCGCTGCTTCTTCGCTCCCCAAATAATCCAGAAGCACTTCATACTGGCTCGGAATGTGATCGGATAATGACTCGAGGACATCATGCAAATCTTTTGTCCGTTTAAACTTTTTCAAAACCGCGTCCGCTTCGGTTGAAACGACAAATTTTTGCCCCAGCCTCAATTCCTCGGCAAGGTAAGCGGCTGCGAGACGTGGCTTTTCAAGCACAACTCCAGCCATTCTCTCCACAAGCTCAAGGAGGTATTTTCCGGGCACTTCAAATTCCGCCCCCCGCTTTCCACTCGCCTCCATCTTGATCGCCATCCTCCTCTTCTCCGGGCAATCCTCCCAGGAAAGCCAAAAGAGAATGGCCGCCGCTCGAAGCTTCGGAGAAAAACACAAAAGCCCGGCATTCTGCTCCATCGGCTCAAGCGCCTCCACCACCTTCCGGGCATCCAGATCATGCACCCCTTTCAAGTATCCTTCTTGATAACGGGGCTGCATGAATTGCTCCAAAGTTTGATCTCCACCCTCCCGTAAAAACTGATACGCGAGCCACTCCGCGCGATACACCTCGTTGGTCTCGGAAATCACTTCCTGATCCCAAACCGTCTTCGTTGCCAAAAAGGCCTCATCCTTCACCGGTTCGAAGAAATTCGTCCCGCTCAGGTGGAAACACATCTCTCCTTCCCTGGGCACGATACTCAGCTCGAGTTCCTGTTCATTAACCGAGAAGCGATGCTTGCCGAACTTGATGATCGCCTTCCCATCAACGAAGAGCTCTTTGCGATCCTTGAGAGAACGCACCGCGTCATCACGCGTGGTATTCAGCCGGGTCTGAATGTCATCCCCTTTGACCGCATCTCCAACCTCCGTGAGTTCCTCAATGATATCGCGGACCTTCTCGATCATGAGATCGCTCGCAAAATAGCCGTTGATCTCATTGATCTCGGAAAACCCGTCGAGTCGATTCCTAATCCCGGAGAGAATTCTTTCCGCCGATTTTACGAGCTGATTGCTACGGCGATTGCGCTTCTCAAGCAGAGATTGCTTCCGGCTTTCGAAGGCCTCGTAGATCTCCTCCCGCTTGGCCGACAGCTCCTCAACGTAGTCATCAAACTCGGAAAACTTTCCCTCCAGCTCCTCAAGCTGCACCATCACCTTGGTGAGATATCCCTCACATTTCTTCGGAGTATCGCAAAGATCCAGGTAGTTCACCACGGCCTGGCTCAAGAGCTTCATCTGAGCCCCGAATTGGGCCATGCCCTCGCCTTTTGCGAGATCCAGGCGCTTATTCTTCAGTCCCGCCCGAACTCCGTTCAAGGTCGAATAAATCCCCGAAATACTATCGATGATCGCCGTCGTCTGGGTGGCATCCTCGATCTTAAGATTCCCCACCACATCAATGAGCATTTCCAGCTCACCCCCGGCCTCATCGAGAGCCTCCGCCACCTCGTCCGCCTCCACGACTTTGGCCAGTTTGGGCACCCGGGATTCCTGGTCTTCAACGGCCTTCCGGTAGGGATCCAGCGCTTCAGGTTTGAGCAGGAATTCGACCGTCTTGGTTGCCGTCTTCCCCGCGGCTTCGATGATCTCCTTTTCAAGATCCGTGACCAGGGACTCATCGACATACCGCAAATCCCGGAGTCCAATCACCTCTCCCCGGCTCTTGCGAAGCTCGCCGAGATGATGCACAAACCCAAAAATATCATCGGGCGGTGAATGATGAATGGAACGAAGCAACTCACCGGCAGTTTCGCGAACCACTTCCGTTCGCTCTCCGGTGGAACGACGAAGCCCCTGAACTTTTTCGAATTCATCAATCGCAGAACTCGCGGCCCCCCGGATATCCTTCAAGGGTTGGGCAAGGTCTCCGGCCTCCTTTTGGGCCAGCCAAAAATAAGAATCGATGATGTCTCCGGTCCTCTTGGAAAGATCGAGATAAAGGTCTCCATAGGTATCATCCTTCCTCAAAAGAGTGAGAACCTCACGGCACTCGGACATCCCCCGCACCAATTCGGAATTACCAATCTTAAAAAGAAGCGAATCGCTGTTGGAAGCCAGACTCGCGGCCACCTCGTCGTTCAAATACGAGGTTTGCCAAATTTGCAAAGCATGATGCTTGGAAGCCTCCTCCTCATTCCGGAAAATAATCATCCGTCCATCCGGAAAGAGAGAATACCCGCTGCAAATCACAGGGTTCTCCACCGATTGGGAAATCATATTGTATGAGAGAAGAACGTAGTCCCCGCTCAGGCGATTGTAGAAAACATAGAGAGTGTCCTCCCCGTTCGCGCTCGGAATTTTCCGCTCAAAGCGCATGTCGGTGAGGTCTGTCTCGAACACTTTTGACTCACCTGTCAGCAAAAGGTAACCGTTCGAAAAGATCAGCCCCTGGTCATCCGGCAACAAGACACACGAATGCCCGATGGCATCAATGCGATGAACCGTCTGCGTCTTTTCGTTAAAAACGAGATACCGGTGCAGCTCTTCCCGATAAGGAAGAATCTTCAAAAGAATCAGTGGTCCAACCGTTGCATAAAGAATTTCAGCATCATCAAGCGTCTGGTCCAATTCCGTGACCGGTTCCTGATAAATCCCTGCTCCCGACGAAGTGTTGTCTTCGACTTTAATGGTGAGATCACCGCCAACCGTCTCGACAAAAACACGGTCTTCGATCGAAATATGAGGATGCTCGCCAGAGCGCTGCATGTCGCGATGGGCGCGCTTCCATTCAAACTCCTGCTGGGGTGGAAACTGATACTCGTGGTCAAATCGATTCCCCAGATACTCAAGAGTGCCATCACCTTTGATGAGCCATTTGAAGGCCTTAAGATCAGTGATGGCCTTACCGATCCGCATCGCCATGAAGAGATGCGGCCCGATCACCATGAATTTCACAAAAACGGCTTCGCGGTAATACTTGAAGAGATACTTGAAGTCGTCGGAAAAAGTCGGATCTGAAAAGACCCCGGAAAGACCGACCGAGCTAAAGGTGTGGGATTCCGGGTCGTAATCGTAAGCCGAAAAAACGTCCTCCACCGCCGTCGTCGCCTTTAGGCCAAACTGAATATTGTAGCCGAAGATGAAACGATTGTGACCAATCGCAATAATATCGCGGGGCACACAATTGTGCTCGGTGGAAACCCTCTCGGTGGAGACCAGCTCGGTCTCTACCGCCCCAAAAACTTCCTGTCTTTGGATATTGAGGGCAGTCAGACGAGCCTGGAGATCAGCCCCGCCTTTCTCAAGCCGCGCGCGGATCACCTCGTAGGCTCCACCTTCAAGTTGTTGTTGTTTTTCTGGCATCTGGATTTTGATCAACCCCGAGACTCACGCATTAGACGAAGGCCGGGTTAAAGGAATTGGTTTCTAATGATTTCAACCACGCATCCTTACCCCAGCTTCTTCAGTAGTTCTGCAGCTTTCATCTCACTGACTCCAAACCTTTCGGCAGCACCCAACATTCCCACCAGCTTCTGCCTTTCATCTCCTTTCGAGGCTCCAACAAGGTTCCCCAAAAGTGCCGCTACGCTGAGATTCTTCAGGTCCTCGGTCTTGATTCCGTAGTCATCAATCCACGTCGCCAGCTGGCTCTTGAAGTAATCAGGATCTCCGTTGAAGAAGGTTTCTTTGACATCACCAAGCACCTGGCTGTTACCAACCGTTCGGTCGACAACCTTACCGGTCGTAATTGCTTTTGTGATTCGGTCAAAGAATTCGGTCTCGCCGCCAACAATATCAATATTGGCTGACTTAAGAGCTTCGCCCACCACAATCGCCTGCTGTTCGGCAATCTGGCGTTGGACGTCAATCCCAGCAAGTTCGACCACCTTCTCCTTCTCGAGCTCGAGCTTGAATTCCTCGTGCTCCTGTCCCGCTTCTTCGAAGAGCTTCATCGCCGCAGCTTTCTGCTCAATGGCCGTAGCATCCGCCTCGCCCTTGGCCCGGAGAACCTCGGCATCGGCATTTCCCTTGGCCCGAAGAACCTCGGCTTCTCCCATTCCTTCGGCTGAAGATTCTTTGACAATCGCTTCCGCCATCATCTTCTTGGCCGCAGACTCCTTCTCAGAAGCCGTCTCCTCGGCCTCAGCCTGAATCACCCGCTCTTCAGCCCGCATTTCAGCGGCCGTCTTGGCTGCCTCAGCTTCCTTCACAACCGTGTATGCTTCTTCGTCAGCCTTAAGCTGGGCCGACTCCTTGCTCGCCTCGGCTTCCTTGATTTTATGAATCAAAGATTCCTGGGCGTTCGCCTCGGCGGTAGTCACGGTCACCTGCTTGAATCGATCGACCGTGGCAAATTCCTCGGTGTCCTTGATTCGCTGCTGCTCTTCAACAACCCCTTTTTCAACCGCCACCCGCTCGCGAATGACTTCCTGAATCTCTTTCTTCTGAATCTCGATGGCCTTTTCAGCTTCGATGGATTTCAGTTCGGTCACCCGCTTGCGTTCGATCTCTTCAAGCATTCGTTCGCGTTCAACGCGCACCAACTCGACCCCATCGGTGCGTTCCTTATTCCGTTGGGCAACAAGAACCTGGCGTTGCTTGTTCTCCTCCGAGATTTGAATCTCTTCCTCGGCGGAAATGCGGGCCTGCTCGGACTTCTGGCGTTCTTCTTCAGAAACCTTCAAAGCCTCGGCCTCTTCGCGGTATTGAACGGTATCAACCTCACGCCTTTGCTTTGCTTCGGTCTCTTTCAATTGTCGCTCGAGTTCAAGAATCGCTTCCCGGGCTTCCACGTCCTGCTGCTTAATCACCTTCTCCTTATCCCGCTGAATGTTGTTCGCCAGTTTGGCCTGGGTCGCGGTCAGTTCCGTGATTTTCTTGATCCCCTCTGCGTCGAGAATATTATCGGGATCAAGGGAATCCAACGGCGTCTGTTCGAGATAATCAATGGCCGCATCATCGAGAACGAAACCGTTCAGATCCGTCCCGATCACTTTCAACATCTCGTCGCGGAAAGTATCCCGCTCCTCGTAAAGTTCGGTGAAGTCAAACCGCTTACCGACCGTCTTGAGTGCTTCGGAAAACTTGGCATCAAAAAGGGCGCGGATTTCGTCCTCCGATGAAGCGCGGTCACAACCAATGGATTCGGCAACCCTTAGGACATCATCCTCGATATTGTTGACGCGAACAAAGAATGCCACCTTGATGTCAGCACGTATGTTGTCTTTACAAATCAGGCCATTCTTGCCGGTTCGATCCAGCTCGATTCGTTTCACCGAAATGTCCATCAGCTCGGCTCGATTGAACAACGGGATCACGGCCCCTCCGTTAAAAATCACCTTTGTTTTGGGAAGCCCCGTGACAACGAGTGCGGTTCCCTTCTCCACCTTTCGGTAGAACATCATAATCAGGACAAGAACGCCCGCGAAGACAAGGGCGACGGGGAGAACAATGGCCCAGATCCACCATGGCGCAGCAGCAACGATCATATTTAGCATATTCATTTTCTTTGGTTTTTAGAGTTTTCTAACAAGGTAAATTCCGGTGTTTTTATCATACGATAAAATGGCTACTTCTGTGCCCCTGGCAATGGGTTCGCCTCCGCTGGTCCGACAATTGAGGATGGCGGGAGCTCCTTCTTTCCGCTTCTGTTCGACCTGACCATATTTCTCATCAACGTTTTTGGAAATCACCACCCCGAATCCTCCCACCGCTGGCTCTGCCTTTTCCAGCTCTTTCATCTTACGAAAAATTGGGACCAGAGGAGCTGTCGCAAGTTTGGTGAGAATCACCCCGATGACGAAGGAAACACCAAAGATCGCCATAATGACGAAATCATTGAGTTCGGGGTTCAGGTAATGGTTCCCCGTCATTGTGATCACCCACATGAAGATTGACAGGAAACTGAGAACCGCCATCAGCGGAACATCGGCGGCATTCACAAATCGAAGAAGCGAGGTCAGGGGAGCCGGGCCCGAGTGGCCAACATCAGCATCCGGATCGCCATCCAAATCGAGATCCAAAGAATCCACCCCAAACACCCCGAGGATACAAATGATCCAATACACCATAAACACCCCAACCACACAGGTCAGAGGCAGGTTATGCGGCTGGATCGCAATGTCCCAAAGTTCCTTCACGGTGCCAAGGAAACCAGATTTGGAAACCCAGCTCCATTACAATCCACCGCTCTCATTGTATGAACTTTGTAAATCCCGCCACCGTCTCCTCGTCAAGATGGTTCACCATCGCCATCGTGAGCGCGACCATGGCATGATAATCCGCGGCACAAATAATGGCATTGTGTGAATGAATGTACCTCGCCGGAGTTCCCAAAACCACAGATGGAATGCCTTCGTTTGCCAAAGTAAACGATCCGGCGTCCGTGGCACCGCTCGAACGAACCGTCACCTGATGAGGAATTCCCTCCTGGCGTGCCATATCAATGGCAAACCTGGCAAGCCGGGGATTCATAATGGCACTTGGGTCATGCAAACGAATTTGCACCCCTCCCCCGAGCACTCCTTGTCCCTCGCTCGCCGGCATTCCGGGCGTGTCATCCGCCGGTGGACCTTCCAGAACGATCGCCACATCAGGTTTCGTCGCCTGCGCGAGTGTTTTGGCGCCTCTCAGTCCGACTTCCTCCTGAACCGAGCCTGCCGTGATCAATTGGCAACTCAAAGGAGTCGCGACTTGCCCCACTTGAATCGCTCCGGCCATTCCCACCCGGTTATCAAAGGCCTTGGTCATATACCAACCCGTCTGATGCATGGGTGTCCAGGGACTCCAGGGAGCAATCGGATCGCCCAAATGAATTCCCCAATCCTCAACCTCCTTACTGGAACGCGCCCCGATATCAACAAACATATTTGGGACTTCGATCACACGGCTACGCTCGGCTTCGCTTAAGAAATGTGGCGGAGTGGAAGCAATTGTGCCGATAATCTTCACCCCGTGGCTGTTCTTCACCTCAACCCGCTGGGAAAGCAAAGTGTGCCCCCACCATCCACCCACCGGAACCATTTTCAGGTACCCGTTGGGAAGAATATGCTGAACCCGGAAGCCCACCTCATCCATATGCCCGGCGACCAGTACTTTGGGACCCGCCTTCCCTTTGCGACACCAAACCGAACCGTTCCGGTCACTTCCCAATTCCCCATGCTCCCGGAGTTCATTCACAAAAATTTCCCGCACCTCATCCTCATATCCGGGGACACTGTGGGACTGCGTAAGCGATTCGAGTAATTGAAGACCTTTGGCATGCATGCACATCTCTATCAAGACACGCTTGATACTTGAACCCGAAAACTCAAGACTCCGCGCTTTATGGCAAAAATCTCCGACGTCAACGTCCTCAATAACGCCCCGCTTCCCTCTCCGGCCATCCTCAAACAGGATGTTGCCCGCACCAACGATCAGGCGGAACTTGTTCTTTCCTCGCGTGAAGCCATTCGTGATTCCCTCTTTGTCCCGGACTCGCGATTCCTCCTCATCACCGGCCCCTGTTCGATCCACGACACCGAAGCCTGCCGTGTCTACGCTGAAAAGCTGGCTTCGTTGGCCGGGGAAGTGAAAGAAAAGATCCTAATCGTAATGCGGGTCTATTTCGAAAAACCCCGGACCACCGTGGGCTGGAAGGGCCTCATCATGGACCCAAATCTCGACGGCTCGGATAATATTCACAAGGGCCTGACCGTTGCCCGTGAGTTCCTTACCGAAATCCTTTCACTCGGCCTCCCCACCGCCACTGAGCTCCTTGATCCCATTACTCCCCAGTATATCGCCGACCTCATTTCCTGGTCAGCCATCGGCGCCCGGACCAGCGAAAGCCAAACCCACCGGCAAATGGCTTCCGGCCTTTCCATGCCTCTGGGCTTCAAAAACACCACCTCGGGTGATCTCACCGCCGCCATTAACGCCATCAAAGCAGCCTCACAACCCCAGACTTTTCTTGGCGTCTCGGAAGAAGGAATCGCTTCCGCCGTCTCCACCGCAGGAAATCCGCACTGCCACCTCATTCTTCGTGGAGGCGAAAACGGACCCAATTTCGACCCGGATTCCATCAAGATTGCCCGCGACACTCTTCTCAAAAACAATCTCGCACCCGGTCTCATGATCGATGCCTCCCACGCCAATTGCGACAAAGACTACACCAAAATGCCTGCAGTCTTTGAGGAAATCGTCCGCCAACGCGCCGCAGGGGACACTTCCGTCATTGGTGCGATGCTGGAAAGCCACCTCGTTGCTGGAAACCAAAAGTTCCCCCAACCCCTCGATCAATTGATCTATGGACAGTCCATCACCGACCAGTGCATTGATTGGGAAACGACCGAACGTCTCGTTCGCAACGCCGCAGACCAACTTTAGCCGCCCATTCATACTTCCTCTCCTGATTCACCGCCCCCCATTTCATCTCACAATCACCTTGGCGGGAAAGAACCCCGGAGCGCGCCAAGGTCGCTATTAAGCCCTGCCATTTTTCGCTCAATTCGAGCGATTTCTTGCTATTCCCCCATTTCTAAGGCAAGCAGCGCCCGCCATCAGTTCAGATGGCCTTCAAAATTCCATCCGCCATCACCATGTCCCAGTTCCGAAATCTCGCCATCATCGCCCACGTTGACCATGGCAAAACCACTCTCGTCGATGAGCTTCTCAAAGCCGGCGGCGCCTACCGCGAAAACCAGGCCGTCACCGAACGAGCCATGGATTCGATGGATCTTGAGCGTGAAAAAGGAATCACGATTAAAGCCAAAAACACCGCCGTTCACTGGGGCGATCACATCATCAACATCGTTGACACTCCGGGACACGCCGATTTCGGTGGCGAGGTCGAGCGCGTCATGAAGATGGTCGATGGCGTCATTTTGGTGGTCGACGCCTTCGGCGGGCCCCAGGCCCAAACCCGCTTCGTCCTCCGCAAGGCCCTTCAGGAAGGCCTGAAGCCCATCATCGTCGTCAATAAGATCGACCGGCCAAACTCGGATCCCCTTGGTGTTCACGACAAGGTCCTCGAACTCTTCCTCGAACTCGACGCCACCGACGATCAGTTCAACGCCCCCACCCTTTACGGCTCGGCCAAAAACGGGTTCTTTTCTTCCAAGCACGATGCCACCGAAGGTGACTGCGTCCCCCTTCTCGATGCCATCATCGAGAACATCCCCGCGCCCAAGGTCCTTGATGACCCGAACTTCAAAATGCTCGTCTCGAATATCGACTGGGACGACTATGTCGGACGGATCGCAATTGGCAAGGTCCTCTCCGGATCCATTAAAAAAGGCGACAGCATCTTCCGCTTCCTCAAGGACGGCACCAAGATCCGCACCAAAATCGGTAAGGTTTTCGAATACACCAACCTGGGTATTCAAGAGGTTACTGAAGGCATCGCCGGAAACATCGTCGGCATTGCCGGATTCGATGACGCCGACATTGGCGAGACCCTCTCCGGCAGCGAAGACGCTGAAGCTCTCCCCCCCGTCAACATTGACCCTCCTTCTGTCCAGATGCAGTTCTCCATCAACGACGGCCCCTTCGCCGGCAAAGATGGAAAGCACGTGCAATCTCGAGTCATCCGTGACCGCCTTTACCGCGAGCAAAAGATCAATGTCTCCATCCACGTCGAAGACTCGGATTTGGCCGGCGTCTTCAATGTTTCCGCCCGCGGAGCCATGCAGATCGCCGTTCTTGTTGAGACCATGCGCCGTGAGGGCTTCGAGGTTCTTGTCTCCCGCCCCACCGTGATCCTCAAGCGCGATAAAAACGACAAACGCCTTGAGCCATGGGAAACTCTCTACCTTGAGATGCCTTCCGAGTATACCAATCCCATCTTGAAACTCCTAAATGATCGTAAGGGCACACTTCAGGACATGACCACGAACGACTCATCCCAGCGCACCCTCATCACCGCCAGTATCCCAACTCGTGGCATCATCGGCCTCGAGTTCGAACTCGTGAACATCACTTCAGGTCACGGCATCATGTCTCATCTCTTCGATGAGTATAAGCCATGGGCTGGCACCATCGTGACTCGCCAGGCAGGCACACTCGTCTCCATGGACACCGGTCCTGCCACCGCCTACAGCCTCACCGCTCTCGAAGGCCGCGGCACCCTCTTCGTTAACCCGACCGAAGAAGTATACACCGGAATGGTAATCGGAGAAAACTCCCGCGCTGATGACCTTCCCGTGAATCCCGTGAAGGCCAAGAAGCTCGACAACATCCGCTCCGCCGGAAAGGACAACACCGTCAAACTTCCACCCGCTCTCAAGTTTTCCCTCGAACGCGCCATCGAATACATCGATCCAGACGAGCTCGTGGAAGTCACCCCGAACTTCCTTCGCCTCCGTAAGCGCATCCTTGACCCCAACGAGCGCAAACGCGCAAACAAGGCCGCCAATATGGGCGCCTAAAGCGACAGGGTTCACATTCCCCGAAAGTTCAACTCCTCCAAAGTCGTTCATCTTATGTTAAGGTGAGCGACTTTATCATTTGCGGCCTGCTCCTTAGCTCTCCTTTGCGAACTCGTGACCCCATTGAAGAACCTCCAAATCCTTGCCATCATCCTCCCCTTTTTCGGAGGATGCGCCGGCCTCCCTGCGAACAAAACTTCCCTGCAGAAGGTCCCGGAGCGCTTTGACGCCTCGCCCCCGCCTGTCCCTGAAGTGGCCACCAGCCTGCGTTCTCTTTTCGCTGACTCCGGCTTGAATGGCTACCTCGCGCGCGCGCTCAAAGCCAATCCGGACCTGAAAATATCCGCCACGAGACTTGAGGAATCCGGCTTCAACACGCGCACGAGCCGGGCCGCTCTCTTTCCCTCTCTCAGCGCCAATGGAGGCGGTTTTCGCAGCCAAAGCAACTCGTCCGGTCAGGGATTCGACGCGGGAACCTTCGACGCCCAACGCTACTCCGCAAGTCTTGATGTTCAGTGGGAACTCGATGTCTGGGGCCGCATCCGGGCCGGCATCACCGCCGCTTCCCAAGATCATCTTGCCGCAGAAGCCGATTACCGCTCAGCCCTCCAATCCATTTCCGCCCAAACCGCCCAAGCCTACTTTCAGCTCATCGGAGCTACCCGGCGAGTCGATCTAGCCCAACGCCGACAAGCCAGCTTCGAGGCCACTTTAAAGCGCGTCGACCGACGCCTCGACCTCGGCTCCGGACACTACGGCGATGTCAGCCTCGCCAAAACCGATGTCGAAACCGCCAAGGCCCGCCTCGCCGAGCTGACCGACCTTCGAAACAAGGCAAGCCGTCTCCTCGGGGCCCTCACCGGTGGCTATCCCGACCGCTCTCAAACCGCCGTTTCCTGGCCTTCTCTGAACCGACGGGTCGCGGCAGGAATCCCCTCCAGCCTCCTCCGTAAACGCCCCGATATTGACGCCGCCTACCAACGTATTCGTGCTGCCGATGCCCGGGTCAAAATCGCCCACGCCAGCCTCTTTCCCTCCTTCAGTCTCACCGGGAGTTCGGGACGACAATCATCCGGGCTTAGCGACCTCGCCAACTCCGACTTCAACGTCTGGTCGGTCGCGGGAAACCTCACCGCTCCGCTTTTTAATAGCGGTGCCGGCCGGGCCGAACTTGGCGCCGCAAACGCCCGCGCCAAAACCGCCCTCGCCCAATACCACGCCACCGTCATCACGGCCCTACGGGAAGTCGAAGATGCTCTTGGCTCTGAAGGTTTCCTAGCCTCCCGGGAGACCGCTCTCGTCAATGCCCTCGCCGCCGCGAAAAATGCCGAATCCCGCGTACTCCGCAACTACGAATCCGGTCTTGTCGAAATCCTCACCCTTCTAGATACCCAACGCCGTTCCTTCGACACCGAGGAAGCCCTCATCTCGGTCCAGGAACTCCGCTACCAAAACCGGGTCACCCTCGCCCTCGCCTTGGGAAAAGCCTACTAAGAATCGTGAAGATCCTCCCGAAAATCATCCTCCCGCTCGTCCTTCTGGGGCTCGCTTTCCTCGGCTTCCAAATGCTCAAGGACAGTAAACAAGATCCCCCAAGCCGACAGCCCGAAGAAATCACTTCGGAGGCCGAAGTCATCGAAGTTTCACCCTCCGAACATCGCCCCCAAGTGGAAAGCTTCGGCACCGTCCAGGCCCACTTCCAAACCACCCTCACCCCGCAAATCAGCGGCCTCATCGTCGAAGTTTCCCCCGATTTTCGCGTCGGGAAAATCGTTCCCCGTGGGACCACTCTCATCTGGATTGATGAGAAATCTTACAAGTCCCTCCTCACCCAGCAGGAATCCAACCTCGCCGACGCCGAGCTCGTTTACGCCGAAGAAAAGATCCGGGCCGAGCAGGCCATCGAGGATTGGAAGGCCTCCGGGCGAGATCTCGACAAAGCCTCCGACTTCGTTCTCCGCAAACCCCAGCTCAAAGCAGCTCTTGCCAAGATCGAATCAATGAAAGCCTCCATCCGCAAAGCCAAGGGCGACATTGGACGCACCATGATCAATGCCCCCTTCGATGCCATCGTCACTTCCATGACAGCCTCCGTCGGGAACCTTGCCAATGAGCAACAACCCGTCGGCAGCCTCGTCGCCACCGAACTGGTAGAAGTCCGCCTCCCTCTCACCCCCGAACAAGCCGCACGCGTTGATCTCTCGTCAGAGAAAGATGTCACTCTCACCAGTCCCACCAAGCCTGGCCATGAATGGAAAGGTCCCATCGCCCGCATCGGGCCAACCATCGGTGAGAGTCAAACTCTCACCGCCATCGTTGAGGTGAAAAAACCCTTCGACGGCGAGCACCTTTCCATCGGTCTTTTTGTAAATGCCCGTCTTGAAGCCAAGCCCCTGCCATCCGCACTAAAGGTCCCCGAAGCCGCCCTCGTCAACGATTCATACCTCTGGGCTCTCGATGAAAATGACAAACTCGTGCAACTCTTCGCCGAGCGGCTTGCCAGCGAAGCCGGGAACCTTTTCGTGCGGCTCAATGACCCGTCCCTGAGTCCACCCTTCCGCATCATCTCACGCCCTCTCGCCAACTTCGAACCGGGCCAAAAAGTCATTCCCTCCCGTCCGTGAATCCGCTTAAAAAGCACCCGTTCATCACCTGGTTCGCCTCGAACCCGGTCGTGGCGAACATCCTCATGTTCTCCATTCTGGCGGCCGGAATTTACACCGCTCTCACCGTGCGAAAGGAGGGCTTCCCCGCTTTTGAATCGGAATCAGTCACGGTCGAGGTCCCCATTCGCGGAGGCACGCCCGAAGATGTCGAGCGCGGCGTCACAATCAAGATCGAGGAAGCCCTGCAAGGAGTCGATGGCATCACACACATCCGCTCGGTCAGTACCGACAGCCAGTCCACCATCACCATCGAGGCCAAGGAAAAGTATCCCATTTCCAAACTTCTCGACGACGTCAAGGTGCAGGTCGATTCCATCCCCTCTTTCCCCGAACAAGCCGAAAAACCCGTCGTTCTCGACAACAAACGCAACCGCAGCGTTCTTTGGGTCGAGATCTACGGCGACGTTCCCGAAGCCACCCGCAAGGAAGCTGCGCGACGCCTCCGCGACACCCTCCTCCGTCAATCTGCCATTTCCAAAGTCGAAACCTTTGGATCGCGAAACTACGAAATCTCCATCGAACCATCGGAAGAAAAACTCCGTCTTTACGATCTCACCTTCGATGAACTCGCAACCGCCATTTCCCAAAACTCCTTCGACCTCGGCGGCGGCGTCGTTCGCTCGGATCGCGGTGACATTGCTCTCCGCTCGCGCGATCAAGCCTATCGTAAACGAGACTTCGAAAAGATCCCCGTCCGCACTGCGCCCAATGGCACCCGCATCTACGTGAGAGACGTCGCCACGGTCCGAGATGGCTTCGTCGATCAAGAGCACCTCAACCGTTTCCGCGGGCAACCGACCACCAGCCTCAACATCACCACCGAAGGTGAAGAGGACATTCTCGAAGCAGTCAGGCAAGCCCGCGAAGTCCTCGAAAATTACAGCGACCTCCCCGACGACCTCGACCTCGCCAGTTGGATCGACGGTTCCACCAGTATCCGCGACCGCCTCGCCCTCCTTGGCAAAAACGGCACGATCGGCGTCCTCCTCGTTCTAGGCATCCTGATGCTCTTCCTCAATCTCCGCCTCGCCTTTTGGGTCGCCATTGGCATCCCTGTTTCGCTCGCCGGAGCGGTTATTCTCTTCCCCGTCCCTGGCCTCGATATGTCGGTCAATGTCATCTCGGCTTTTGGCTTCCTCGTCGTTCTCGGCATCGTGGTGGACGACGCCATTGTCATCGGCGAATCAATCTACTCGGGAAAAGAGAGCCAGAAAAATCAACCCGATGACCCCAAGGCCCACCTCCGCGCCACCGTCCGTGGCGTAAGCCGCGTCGTCACCCCGGCGACCTTCGGAGTCATCACCACCATCGCAGCCTTCCTTCCGCTCACCCAGGTCAGCGGCCGCATGGGAAATGTCTTCGGCCAGATCGCCACCACCGTCGTGCTCTGCCTCGCCTTCTCGCTCATTGAATCAAAGCTCATCCTGCCATCTCACCTCGCCCACATCAATGTTCACAAGAAGCCAAAGAATTCCATCTCCAAAGGCTGGGCTTTCATTCAAGGCTCCGTTTCAAGGAGTCTCGCCTGGTTCGTCGCAAACGTTTACAGCCCCCTCATTCGCGTCCTCCTGCCGTGGCGTTACGCCGTCTTGGCGGGCTTCATTGGCGTCTTCATCCTGACAATCGGACTCTTCCCGGCCGGCCTCCTTCGTTTCGTCTTCTTTCCTAACATTTATAACGACAACGCCACCGTCAACCTCGAGCTGGAACAAGGACAGTCCGTGGACTACCTCCATCAGAACGCCAAAAGAATCGCAGACGCCACCGAGATTCTAGGCAAACGCTACGAGGAGAAGTTTAACCACAATCCCTTCCTGGAAGTTCAGATTGCCGCCAGCACGAACACCAAAGCCACCATCGTCACCGAACTCACCCGCTCGACCCAACGCGAGTTCCTCCCCTCCAACAAGATTGTGCAGGACTGGCGGGCCGAGGTCGGACCGGTCGCGGGCGCGCGCTCCATTTTATTCCGCGCCAAAGCCGGACCTCCCGGCGGGGACCTTTCCATCAACCTCGAAAGCCAGGACCTCGGACAACTCCAGGCCGCCGCCGGGGAATTGAAAGAGGTCATGAAAACCTATCAGGGTGTTTTCGAAATCAGCGATTCATTCGACTCCGGCAAACCCGAGATCCAATACTCCATCACCCCCGCTGGTCAGGCCTCCAACCTGACCAAGCGCGACCTTGCCATCAATGTGCGCGATGCCTTCTTCGGCCGCGAAGCCCAGCGCGTCCAACGAGGTCGTGAAGAAGTCAAAGTGATGGTCCGCTATCCCATCGAAAAGCGGGGCTCGCTCGAAACCCTCCGTGACATGCTTATCCGAAAAGCGGACGGCACCACCATTCCCTTCTCCGTCGTCGCGCAGACCGAGTACTCGGACTCGCTGGCCTCCATCGAACGTTACGACAACAAGCGCGTCGTTTCAGTCGAAGCCTCGGTCGATAAAGGCAGCACTTCCTCCGAAGAAGTCCTCACCCGACTTCGTGAGGAATATTTCCCCGAAATGCTCGCAAAGTTTCCCGCCATCTCAATCAGTCAAGGAGGTGAAGCCGAGCAGCGGGCCAAATCCTTAAATTCGCTTCTGTCCGGTTTCGCCCTCTCCATCGTTTTAATCTACGTCCTCATCGCCATCCCTCTCCGCAGCTACGTCAAGCCGCTCATTATCATGTCGGTCATCCCCTTCGGGATCATCGGCGCCCTCCTCGGCCACTACGCCATGGGGATTCCAATCTCCATCCTCTCGGTTTTTGGCATTCTCGCCCTCTCCGGCGTTGTCGTAAATGACTCCCTCGTCCTCGTCTGCCACCTCGATGACCTCCGCGATGAGGGCCTCACCTTCCGCGAATCCCTCGCCCAAGCCGGAGCCAACCGCTTCCGCGCCATCCTCCTGACTTCGCTCACCACCTTCTTCGGACTCGCTCCCCTCCTCCTCGAAACCGAAGTCCAGGCCCAGTTTCTCAAACCGATGGCCGCCTCCCTCGCCTTCGGCATCCTCTTCGCCACCTTCATCACCCTCTTCCTACTCCCCGCCCTCATGCTCATTGCCCGTGATTTCAAAAACCTCTTCCGCTGGCAGTTAGGAAGAACAACCAGGCACGATTGAAGCGATCCCAGCCGAAATGCTTTCGCACTAAGCCAGCGAATCCCGCACCCACTGAAAGACCGCCTCAGCCGAGGTCACCTTGGAGGCCCCCGCTCCGATCGCAACGGGTTGTTCCTCTTCCGGCACGTTATCCCGTCCATGCGAACCTTTTACCAGAGTCGCATCGAGCGGAATAACATCCATCAGGCCCCGAAAGCCGAGCTTTTTCTTCGCCAGGAAACCCGCGATTTTCAGAAGCGGAAACTTAATCGCCGGATCCAAAAACAACTCCACCGGATCGTAGCCCGGCTTACGGTGGATATCGATGCACCTCGCGTAATCCGGAGCCTTCGCATCATCCTCCCAAAAGTAATAAGTAAACCAGGCATCCTCCTCGGACACCGCCACAAAGTCTCCCCCACGTTCACGGCCGATCCCTTCGCCCCAGAGATCCTTTCCTTCGCGTATTTCTTCCACCCCATCCGTTTCCAGAACTACTTTCCGGACCTCATCAGCAATCGCAGGATCGTTCACATAAACATGCGCGGCTTGATGATCGGCCACCGCGAAGGCCTTGCAACCTCCGCAATCAAGAGTCTCCAATCCCAGCTCATCCTTCACCTGAATCCACCCCTTCTCACGGAAGATCCGGTTCAAATGGATCGGCTTTGAAACCTTGGAAATTCCATATTCGGAAAGCACCAAAATCTCGATTCCCCGTCCTTCCAGAAACTCAATCAAATCACAAGTCACCTTGTCGATGGCCCCATACTCCGCCGCCATTTCAGGCGCATCCGGGCCAAATTTTTGAAGCCCATAATCAAGATGCGGAAGATAGACCAAATTCAAGGTCGGACTTTCCTTCTCTTCGATCCACTTCGCGCTTTTGGCAATCCAATCCGATGATGCAATCCCCGCCTTCGGGCCCCAAAACGCCGGGAAAGGAAAATCGCCCAGATCCTCTTTGATCTCCTCACGCATTCCCATCGGCTGGGTGTGAATATCAAAAGACTTCCGCCCGTCCGCCGGATAGAGAGGCCTCGGCGTCGCCGCAAAATCCGCCGAAGAATACATGTTATACCACCAAAACATCTTGGCGCACTTCACCCTCGCTGCTTCCCAGACCTTCTCGCCTTTGACCAAGTGATTGGATTGCTTCCAAAACTTCACCTCTGCGGCTTCCCGATCATACCATCCATTCCCCACGATTCCGTGCTCACCGACTGGCTTCCCGGTCAGATACGAACTCTGAGCGGTACAGGTCACCGCCGGAAAGGCCGGCTGAAAGCTCTGCACTTCCCGGGCCTCTGCCCATTTCTTCAAGCGAGGCATTTCCTCCAGAACCGGGCGAGTCAGCCCGACCACATTGAGAACTGCAATTCGTCGTTCCATCGCTGAAAAGCTAATCGATGAAATAGCTTTGCAAAAGACGAATCCCCTTTACCTGATCAGGAGTTTATTCTGATCTTTAGAGCCTCGGACTGTTCTCCCACGACGACGAATGACACACACATTCGAGCTTGCCGGATGCCCAATCCGAACGGAGGGTTTCCTTGTGATTCGTATATTCATTGCCCTTTTCACGACCATCGCTTTTTTGAGGGGCAACGAGATTCGCGTGGCCACCTTCAACGTGCTGACTGGTATCGAGGCCCCGGGCGCAACCAGTCACGATTCACTCAAGGCCGTTCTTGCCCGAATCGACGCAGATGTCGTTGGACTTCAAGAAGTGACAGGAGGAGATCGTAGCGGATCTCCCAGCCATCTTGAATCCCTCGCTTCCAGCCTCGGTTATCCCCACATTTTCGTACCCTCCGCTATCGCTCTCGATACTAACTCCCGTGTCGTTCTTCTCTCCAAATTCCCTTTCCTCTCGACCCACAGCATCGGCTCGCCCCAGGGAGCCAAGGATGTCGTCCGCGCCCATGCCGCCGCCACCATCGATGTTCCTGGAACTAATGCCGACCCCATGATCATCACGCTCCACTTGAAGTGTTGCTTTGATAATGACGACTTCTTCCGACGCGCGGTTGAGATGGAGCGGATCAAAATCTTCCTCGACGATCAGAATCTATCCGGTTCGGACAACATCATCATCATGGGTGACTACAATCTTCTTGGATCTGACAGCACGTATCTTTCCGAGCCATCAGGCCTGCCCTCCACCTACGTGCTCGGGCCGGACATCTCCTTCCCGGTCTCCTACTTTAGAGATCCTGCCGCTTACCTCACGGCCTATCCCCTTCGTAATCCGCAACCCCGTCAGCAGGACGGAGTGAGAGCCGGCACCCACTCCGGCGGGACCACCCTGGACTACATCATGATCTCCGAGGCTCTCAACGACAGGGGTCCCGTCCTGGAAATCTACACCAGCGAGCTGGAAGCAAGCTACCCCGGGCTTCCCAAATCCGGAGCTCCCCTTTCCTTCCCGGTGTCCGACAGGGCTTCCGACCACCTCCCCGTCTTCGGCGACTTTGATCTCGAAACAGGTTCTCTTCCGCTCGCCATCGCCGTGTCCCCGGCCTCGATCACCGAAGGCGGGGCTCCGGCCACCCTCACCGTCTCACTCCCAAATCCGCCAGCAGCCGGAGAAACCGTCACTGTCCTATTGGCTTCATCCGATTGTGAGGAAGCCATGCCGACAAATCTCACCCTCACCTTCAACGCCGGCGTCACCACCCAATCCACCACAGTCATACCACAAGTCGACTCGATCATTGATGGCTCTCAATCGGTCACGCTCACAGCCTCGGCCACCGGTTTCATAAGAGCTTCCACCTCCCTCACGGTGCTGGACCAAGACACCGGCATCTATCTTCTTTCCCAATTAAATGATCCCGTAACCGAGCAATTCACCGGCTTCATCGGCCAACAATCTCCGGCTCGCTGGAGGAGTTCCAAATCGAATTTCAAAGGCCTCGATGACGGGTCCTCCTCCGCTCGTGGCCCCCGCTCCTACGGCCTCGGGCGCGATGGCTCGCTGGGAATTTTGACAGGAGAGGAAGTCATCTTCGCCAGCACTTTTCAAAACACCACAGGAGCCAAAGTAGACAGCCTCCAAATTTCTTACACCGCCGAACAATGGCAGTCTTTTTTGAATGGCGGACAAGACCGGCTGGAAGTCTCACTCGTCACCACGACCGGAATTACCGTCATCCCGGATCTCACTTTTAACGCCGCCAACAATCTTCCCACCGGAGCTGTCGCAGGAGGAACGGCAACCTCTCTCCAATCCACCCTCTCAGGACTTGGCATCCCTGCAGATTCGGAATTCCAGCTTCTGTTCCGCGCCATCCCCGGAACGCCCGGAACCGCCGGGGGTGACACCGCCTTCATCAACGAATTCCACTATGACGATACCGGAGCTGATCAAGGCGAGTTTGTCGAAATCGTCCTCGGCCCGGCTTTCAATGGCTCCATTGATGGGCTCTCCCTCCATTTTTACAATGGCGCGAACAGTTCGGTATATCTGAGTCGATCTTTCTCAACGGACGATCTTGACCAAACGCTCCCGTCAGGTCACCGCATCTATTCACAGGCGGTATCCGGGATTCAAAACGGTGGACCAGACGGCATCGCGCTTGTGCACAATGGCAACGTCCTGCAATTCCTGAGCTACGAGGGTCGGTTCACCGCCAACAACGGACCGGCCTCGGGCATGTCCTCGGTCAATATTGGAGTTTCCCAGAGCTCCCCACCCGCCGCAGGAGTGGGGAGCTTGGGTCTCAGTGGTGAAGGAGCAGGATCTGATGACTTCACATGGACCCGCTTCGCCGGAGCCTTCTCCAGGGGCGCTCCCAACCAAGGCCAAACGTTCGGGACTTCCACCCAAGGACAGGGATTCGCCATTGACAATCTAAGCGTCACCGCCTTGCCGTCCCTTTTCGAAGTCTCTCTCTCCGCCCATTTCATCCTGAGCTTTCCGACTCAGAACGGGAGCAGCTACGTGGTCGAAACTTCCACTAATCTTCGCAACTGGTCCACATTCACCACGCTCATGGGTAGCGGTCCGCTTGCTCGGATCGATGTCGTAACTGCCGCGCCAAGTCGTTTCTTTCGCGTCAGTCAATCGCCGAACTAGTTCGAATGATACTCGGATAAAAAATAGCACGCTGATTCCGCCAATGCTAAAAACTTCCTGGGATTGCCACCCAAGAGAGACAGAATGTCCGACCTGAGTATCGATAGGTCAGGTTTTCGAGATCAAGCCCCCTCCCCTCCCGGGAATCCCGGGGAAGATTCAAGACCTTACAAAGTCCTCGTCGTGCCCGTTTGCTCCTACCCGCAGCGTCTCCATAGCTGCTCCATTCACAGAGCATCGGATCCTCAACAATCCCTGCCCGAACCGGATTCAAATCGATGTAAGCCGC
>ERZ887942.589-NODE-589-length-28935-cov-48.754986_pt1 | contig 28935 bp, 25 predicted proteins | sample MGYA00521099_ERZ887942 | MGnify/ENA primary metagenome ERZ887942 (study PRJEB32303, sample SAMEA104408605) | aquatic metagenome | biome: Brackish water; feature: Pelagic; material: water | place: Baltic Sea | collected 2014-06-07T06:48:00 | depth 16,251 m ...
CCAGCCGGGAAAGTGCCATCCACTCACACGCGAATCGGCAGGATCGCAATATGGCAACGGCCTATTTCGCCCTAACCAATTTCACTTCGCAAAGACCTGTCGCTTTGATTGCTGGTTAAATTTGCCGTGGTCATAATTAAACGCAGGTTTGTCTTGTATGCAATTTTGCACAAAAACAGAATTGGCAACAGCAGCGCTGTCAGCAGAATGATTCCGATCAAAATCAGTTGGCCACGGTTTCCAAAACTATCGGCCACCAGCCACCAAAGATTCGGTGTCCATCTTCGAGCCGATCGATGCAAAAAGGCGAATGGATCGGTCCACTTCAACAATGCAATTTCCAGCAGTCCAACGGCAATCGGCGGCAGCCAAACCAGGTTGAATATTCGCCTGGAGGATTTTATTAAAGTGACGCGAAGATGATCGTGACAGGAACGGCAACGTACCTTAAAACGGGGATAGCAAAGTGTCGCCTGCTGAACAAAAATCCCGTTCTTTCCACAAGTTGGGCACGTGAGCGTATGGCGAGACATTTCACGCATTGATCCTGTGATCTCAATGGAACATTCAGGCACTTCAATCGCTGGAGGATTGTAGGGGCTATTAAGCATGGCACGTCACCGGAAGTTCAATATGGCTGCTTCAGCATTCGTCAATAAGTTCCGCGAAGGTAGGTCGCGATTTGATGAGCCTGTCATAAGGTTCGACAGGGTTAGCGGCGAAAGTAAATTTCGCATGAATTTTTCCGCTGAACCTATCATTCTGAATGTTGCCGAGCATCAACGATTGTCCATCTCGCAGCTCTGATATGGCTATTCCGGGAAGTAACATGGCGGTCTGCGAGAACGCAGCATATTTTTTCAACACATGGCACCGACGGCGGCGTAGATTGTGTTTTTCAGGGTAGCTTAGACTAATTGCAGGTAGAATCGGTTGATTGATCGTGTCAAACTGACCGATTCTGGCAGGAGTTTGTGGCACTGTCTGCTTCTGTGGGGTAGCCATTCCATGGATGTCGGTCGTCTGGAAAACGGTCACTCCGGTCTGTCAGATGCATTGGGCGATCCAGTGACGATTACTGCTTGGTTAACCGCGAATGGGCCAGTTACGGCATGAATAATCAACGATGGTTTTACGAATTGCTGATGGAAGAGTTCGGACCTACATCAGCCGCAGATCTGCTGCAACTGATTCAGGATCGAACTCTGGGCCAATCGGATCGCGTGCGCCCTGAATCTTCGGCGTCATGGATCACGGTTGCGGAATTCTTAGACACGTTTGCTGCTGACGCCGAATCATCCACTGACGACGACACCGACGATGATCGTCATGCGGAACTTGATATTAATTCGTTTAACCTGCAGGGAGATGGCACCCCGAAGCAGGAACCGGAATTGAATATTGACAGCTTCAATTTGCAGGGAGACAGCGATTCTCCCAAACCCGCCAGTACTCGAAATCGCCGCCCGCCAGTTATTGAAGAGCCAGAAGAGGAAGACGAAGCGACGTACTATGTACGGTCTTTGGGGCTCGAGCTCGGGCCGTTGACGCAGGATGAAATCGTCGACATGGCGAAGAGCGGGTCGTTTTCTCGAGGTGACGAAATTCGTGAAGGCAGCGAAGGCGACTGGATTGCCATTGAATCTCTGACCGGGCAGATGGAACAGCGGTCATCTGAATCTCCTGCATCTGAAGATGTTGAAAATGAACCTGCTGACGAAACAGAAGTTGATTCGATAGCTGGAACACCTTCGGCAAAACCGGGAAAGAAGAGTGTTCGAAAGAAGGCCGCTGGAAGCAAAGCTCAACGACCGGCTGCACCAAAACGGAAGAAACGCAAAGCCAAAAAGGACGAGTTCCTGCAGGAGATTTTTGCAGAACTGTTTAACGAAGACGGGAAACTGAGAGACGATCGAAAACCAGAAGCACCAGCGGCTGCGGCAGCTGCTGGCGGTGTAACTCAAGGTTCCAGTGAGACAGCTGGTGGTTCGTTCTCTCAGACGGGTGGTCCAGCAAGTAGCGCCGCCGCAGCTGGAATGACGGCTGGCGCAGCAAGCGGCTATGGTCAGGCCATGGGTGCGGCGGCCGGCATGAATTCTTCACCGGTTCCGGGCATGCGAGCAACGCCAGGAGCCGCTGGAACACCTTCGCAATTTACACCACCCGCTCCGCAGTTTCGCCCGTCAAAGCCGTCCAGAGGCGGTGGAGGTGGCTTTGCAATGCCGGAACCGAAAGTTCTGGGCATTATTGGTGGTGCGTTGTTGGTTGTATTGCTGATCGTCGGCGGATTTATGGGGTACTTACCAACGTCATTAGGCACGCCAAGTGCCGCCGACTTCTTAAAGGAATTTGCGGCAGCTCACGCCCAGGCCAGCGCTGGGCCGGAATCTGCATGGAATGAGCTGGAGACAAAATTCGGTGATAGAGCTCGAGCAATGGCCAGAGCGTTGGCTCCGCATGCATCCAAAAACCCCAAAACCAAGCATGAACTGAATGCATCTCTGTACATCGTGACATTGATCGCAATCCCGTTTGACAAAGCCGATGAACGAAAAGAAGCGTACGCTCAGTTCACTAAAGCAGCGGCTGGAAGATAGTCCACAACAGCTTCGGTGCGCATCATTCAAATCACACCTCGCTTGACGGCTGGCTCCTGGCAGGCTTCGGGGCCCATTGAAAGCCTGCTGGACAGATTTCAGCCTGCGGTGGCACTGATTGGTTCCAGCAACCGACTTGTCGATACTGGATGGCAGCGGCTTCCGGCGACGTTGTTGAAATTTCCACGTCGGTCATAAGTTCGAAACCGGCGAAGCGGTTGGGGCGAGGCAGAACGTCCAGCATCCATGGGAACTGCGTCGGATTGTGAGTTGGCGGCAACGACAGAGTGAGATTGAATGCCACGGTTCCGGCAATCACAGCCAGCGCGTCTATGGTGGCTGACAACTGTGCGGCAAGGTTCATTAGGTCAGTCAGTGGCAACTCACCAAACGGCACAGGCCGATCCAACGTTGGACAGATTCTCGCCTGCCACGCAGTTCGACTTGCAAAGGGACACACAACAACCAACCCGCGTTGTTCATTTACAATTCGACTACCATCGGCTCGTTCTGCATTCAACCAGACTGCATAAAGTGATTCGTCGCTGTGATTCGCGTGCGTGTGTTCTGCGAATAGTCGAGCTTCCAGTTGCGGTGGAATAAAATCTGTTGCCAGAATCTGAGAATGGCAGTGCGACAAAGATGCTCCCGCGCCGAATCCTTCGTTGCGAAAGATATTCACACTGCGAATGGCTGGATCTGCAGCCAGTGAACGAAGTCGCATTTGCCACGCGAACAAAATTCTGGCAACCTCAATCGTCGAAAGCTCAGAAAGTCTGGTTCGCTGATCTGGGCATTCGACTACAACTTCGTGAAATCCAGTTGCAAATTGCCTATGCAACTTTGATCTCAACAAATTAACAGCTGGCATTGCGACAGCGGCTGAATGGGAGTTGCCTTTGCATTCGCGAGCGTTGCGTTGTGCACCTGATTTCGCGTTGGACGCTAAGTCTGTAACGGCGGGATAACGATTGGGAACGACTCGCAACAACCACTTGATCGCATTTTCAGCCGAACCAACTTTGCGTAGCGCAAGTCGTTCGCGGGGAGTGTCGTGTTCGTTGCCTTCCAGAAAAGGATCGTAATTGACTTGAGAAGTTACCGACTGCACCACCTGAACAGGGCGACTGCCTCGACCGCTGGCAACAATCACATGGCGACCGGTGAACGGATCAATTCGAAGTTGATTTGCTAAGTCATTCACGGCAAAACTGCTGCTTCAGAAGCCGCACTTGAAAGAAGAATGGAGTTTGCCAGACAGGTAGTAATTTTTGTGCAGACCTTTGCATGTTCCGATTCGAAAACCTGTCACAGCGTTGTTGCAATTACCTGAAAACAATTAGCAACAACAGCCAGCCTGGCACTGAGGGATCTTTCTCTCACCACAGAACCAATGTGGTGGGCAACATCTACCCTGCATAGTTGCAGCCTTGCGATGATTAATAAACTGCCAGTGGACGCCGCAAGCCTCCACGCGGGTTTCCTGATGGCGATGTTTCCGGCATACCAGAAATGCCGTACAGCAATCGCTGCTCTGCGGCTTTGCGAGTTTCAGTTCTAGGCGTCGCGTATTCTCGCGGGCGACCACCGATATCGGGGCCGATGTCTGGATCAGGAAACGGATCGTGTTCTTGAAATGATCGTCGCTCTGATGCGGGATTGCTTGCCTGCAGCATCGGATAGCGACTGTACATCGGAGAAATACAACCACTGAAAAGCAGCATTAAAGATGCGAAAAGCACAAACGAACGCACGATTCGCCCGCTGTTGGCGACGCAATGCAGCGAAGCGTTATTCGCAGAAAAGTGTTTTGTTGTTAAGCGGTCCATGGGGCTACTTGCTGAAGACAAGTTCAGGAACACACAGAAGAAAAGCTTAAGCAGATTCAACAACTTGAAAACGTACAACAGTTTCAGGTTTTGCCACGCAACCACTTTTACATGCAGCAGCAGGGTGGCAAATTGAACACCAGATTGCGTTTCAGGAAATGCATCCAGTATCACCCAGGAACAGGCTGAACTGTTTGCTTAAGCTGGAGAAGCAGGAAGATTGAGAGGCAAAGTAGAGAGGAAGCTGGAATCTATTCGTTATCACTGATTTGCAGCAACCCTGATCGGTAAATTTTGCTGAAACACGTTGTCTTCGCCTGAAGTCAACGTTGATTAATTTTTGTTAGCAATCGCCTTTGACATAAACGAAGAATCTTCCTATCGTCTGCCCTCCCACCACATGGGTTCGAATGGAATTGAACTTGTTGGGATCCCTGAGGGGCATGGCCATGGACGGCCCTTTCCCTCTTGTTTCTGTTCACAAGGTGATTGCTGTGAAGTAAACACCGTGCTCAGAAAGTACTCATGATGCGAATCTCTTGAATCGCCGGGGTTACCCAAATTCACGGCGTCACGGATTGCTATCCGTGACATTCTCATACCGGATATCTCAGACCTGCAACGTGATTGACTTCTCGGTTAAAATGCAGACGAACTGATGTCGAGGTCCAGGCAATTTATCGCGAGACGACTTGCACGCCTGCTTTTTTGGACGCCGTTGCTCTGCGTTGCCCCTGTATTCTTTTACGTCGGGGAAAATGTTCCCGATTTGAACCATGGCAATATCGCGGACGGGTTCCGTAAATTGAATGCCGCCGTTTCAACCCTTGCACCACTGACTGCGGTTTGCTGGATTCTGGCATTTGTTCTTACCGCCTTCGTTGATGTTCTGGCGATTCCAAAACAACGATGGACAATCTGGATGGCGATCTTTGTCGGAATGATCTTCTTAACAAGAGCTCCGCCCTTGACCTGGTGGCGTGGTTGTCTGGAAGACATGGACCGCTGGAATCGCCGAGCCGCTCCGTTGTCGCTCTTAAAACTTGACTCAATGTGAACATATTCGCTGCAGTAAGTAGTCTAAACACTGGCTGTCATGTGGCTTGAATAACCGCTTTCCGGGCATTCCCTTCGATAAAGCGAAACGACTGCATCGCGCCGCAGCAAACCAGGGCCCGGCTCGTTTGGCATTCAGCCTTTCAGACAATATGCTTCAATAACGGTCACGCTACTGCGTCCTTTGTCCGACGCATCAATGCGAACACGTGGCGCCTGCAACAAGCGGCGTTCGCTGATGAGGCCTGATCCGTGCGGCTCGCTCGACATATGGATTGCCAGTGTGTCCGCTGCGAAATCTTTGCAACAAATGAATCCTGAAAGACCATAATCATGAGTACGACGACAGAATTGGATCAGGCATTGCTTCCGGAAGTCGTTGCCTTTCTTGGCAAGGCTGTCCACCATGCTTTTGTTGACGGAGACTGGCTGGAAGCGTCAAACGGCGAAACCTTTGATGTTGTCGACCCAGGAAGTGGCGAAAAAATAGCCACTGTCTCAAGCCTGCAAAAGGCAGATGTTGATAAAGCTGTCGATGCAGCCGCTCGATCATTTGCAGACAGTGGCTGGGCGAAAATGCCGGTCGCTGAACGCAGCGCCGTCCTGCATCGCATTGCAGATGCCGTTGAACATCGCAAGTCGCAGTTTTCGCAAATTGAATCTCTGGACTGCGGCAAGGTTTACAGCCAGGCCGAAGAAGATGTGCAGGGCTTTATTGACACCTTCCGCTACTTTGCAGACCTTGCTCAAACAGTCAACTATCGCAGTGTGATTGCGGTGAAGAACCACGAAGCGTGGGTGGCCCGCCATCCATGGGGCCCTTGTGGCTTTATCATCCCATGGAACTTCCCGATTCTGCTGGCCGGTTGGGGATTAGCTCCCGCTCTGGCTGCAGGCAACACGTGTGTGCTGAAACCTGCCGAAGACACTCCTTTGTCGGCGTTGTATCTGTGCCACGTGATTCAGGAACTGGATTTGCTTCCGCCAGGCGTGTTGAACGTCGTGACCGGTATGGGCGAAACCGCAGGAGCAGCTGTGGCTGGAAATCCGAAATTCCGGCGTATGAGTTTCACAGGTTCGCCGGAAGTGGGACGCCTTGTTGCAGAAGCGTGCGGTCGAAATCTTGTGCCCGTTAAATGCGAACTGGGAGGCAAAGGCGCGGCTGTTGTGTTTAACGACGTGGATATTGCCGTCACCGCAGACAAGCTGGTTGCCGCAATCACCTATCACACCGGGCAGGTTTGCTGCGATGCGACTCGCTGGTTGATTCAATCCGACATCTACGACAAGTTCGTCGGCGAATGCGTTGATCGCATGCAATCGGTAAAGGTTGGCTATCAACTGGACTCAGGAACTCAGATGGGCCCGGTTGTTAGCGCCGTTCAGCGAAAACGTGTGCTCGGCTATCTGGAAAAAGGCGTGACCGATGGTGCTGAACTTGTGCTGAAAGGCGGAGTCGCTGAAGTTCCCGGCAAGTCGGGTTTTTATGTAAAACCAGCGTTGCTGGCGGGGTCATTGAACAATGTTGCGGCTCGCGAAGAAATTTTTGGCCCGGTTGCTTTTCTAACTCCGTTTAAGAGCGAAGAAGACGGCATTCGCATGGCCAACGATACTGAGTACGGACTGGGAAACAGTGTTTGGTCGCAGGACCTGGCAAGGTGTGCTCGCGTTGCGGAAGCCTTTGAATCCGGCAACGGCTGGATCAATGCTCACAACCTCATCGTTCACGGCGTGCCTTACGCGGGCATCGGGAAGAGCGGCATGGGCGGAGGAGTCGTTTCTCCGGAAACACTGAACGACTATCTGCGACCGATCTCCGTCATTCGCCCGGTATAGCTCAATCAATCAAGCCGTTGTAACGCGCGGCCTCATAAAGCTGCGAATCAGTAACACAGCGCAAACAAAAACGCCACGCAATTTGCGTGGCGTTTTTTCATTCGCATTACTAACGCTTAGTGCCCTACAGAAAGCTTACTGCTGACTGAATGTCAGGCCCCTCAGGCTGTCATCTCCGCTGTTGTCGATCGCTGTGTCCAGGCTTCCGGAAAGGACATATCCGTCAACTTTGGAACTGGCTTGAGCAAGCTGCGACTGAGCCTGAACGTATTGGAGGTTCGAATCGAAGTATGTTCGTCGAGCGACAAGTACCTGCACAAAACTGGTTTCGCCCGCTTCGTAAGCAAGTTCGGCAAGCTTAAGCGATTCAGCCGCGTTTGGCAGAATTTCCTGCCCATATTTTGTAACGGCGGCCAACGATGAATCGTAGTCTGAAGAAACAGAAGCGAGTCGAGCCTGAATTGATTTTTCAATGCGTTGAACTTCCAGGCAAGCTCTGCAGAATTCGGCCTGGGCGGCGGAGATGTTACCCTGATTCTTGTTGAACACAGGGATGGGAGCACCGACCTGAAGGTTCATCATGCCGTTGTTTGTCGCATTGTCGACACCCGCACCAAACTGAACCGTGATGTTAGGCGTCGCCTGCACGTCCTGCCGTCGCAAAGCTGCACGAGCCTGAGCGACTCGCGTTTGAGCGGCGGCGTATTCCGGGCTGCTGCCGATAATCGCTGCACTTAGCTGGTGCCAGTCTTTTTGGTCCATGGAAGCGGGAAGTTCGCCGACAAGTGGTGACTGTTCCATGTACGACGAACCGGTGAGTGCCACAAGCCCTCGCCAGGCCGCATCAAACTGAATCTTCGCCTGTTGCAGGGCCAGGTCAACTTCGTTCTTTTGAACGGTCGCCTGCAATGTGTCGATTCGCGTATCTTCACCAGCGGCTGCACGAGATTCCGCAACCTTAATTCCCTTTTCGGTGACCGAACGGAAATCGCCGATCAACTGAATACGACGTTGTGCTGCCAGTGCTTCATAGAACTTGACTCGCACATCTGTCGCGACTCGTAACTTCTGAGCTTCCAGTTCCTGCAACTGAGCTCGAACCGCTTCATTCATCACGCAACGGTTCAGTTCCAGTTTTCCGCCGGTGACGAATTCCTGTTCTACAAACGCAATGTGCTGATCGGTGTTTCGATCGGCAAGTTGTTGCCCCTGATATCCAAAAATCGGGTTCGCCTGCAGGCCAACCTGATGGCGAAAACCAGCCGCCTTCTGAGTCGTAGCGGCCAGTTCCTTAATGGACGGGTTGTTGTTGAACGCCAGCGATTCAAAATCGGCAAGCGACATGCCCGCATGATTGTCTGACGACTCAACGGCGTGTTGGCCATCAGAAACCGACGCCAATGCTGGCGCATTTTCGTCGTAGCTGTTTTGGTCAGTGGCGGAAACCAGACTGATATATGGCGTCTGGTCATCGCCGTATGCGGCAGACGTCGCATCTTCGTCGAAAGACTTCGGTGAAGATGCATCCATGTCTGAATTAACCAGAGCGGCTGGAGGCTGATAGCGATCGACTGTCGCAGCCCCACGTGTTCGCCACTGGTTTTGGCTGCAACCTGAATTGATAAGCGCCGACAGAACGAATGCGGCAAGACTGATGCGTTTCATGATGGTTGGGTTCCTTCCCTGTTTCCATCATGAATATCGACTTGTCAACAGCGACTCCAAACGGCGAACCCGTCAAACCGGTTAGTCCCGCAGCTTCAAATGTGAAGCGACAATAGACTTGGCACGACCGCGACAACCGGAACACGGCGCAACGGAAAGTCCCGCGAAAACCGCTGAATACTGCCTTCATTGACGGGCAAAACCGATTGCGTTTTACCCAAATGTCCTTCGAAGCGCGACGGCGGCCGAGCGGGAAAGCATTCACAATCAGCCAGCTTTATGCGGCACTGCGTTGATCGTCTTCGGAATCAGTTCTGGCAGACTGGACTGCTCTGAACGATTGCGCTTCAGATTCAGCCACCTGTTCCAGCAGGTCTCGAATTGCTTCTTCTGCTTCGCGGCGTTCCTGGTGCCACTGAGTGCGAACGGTTGATAGTTGCTCTTCCAGGCTGGCAATGCGAGCCGCGTCCTGAGCACTGTGATCTTTGCTCATCTTTTCGGCAAGTATTCGTTCCTGTTCCGTAAACCACTGTTCCAGCTCTGTGCGATCTTTGCGGAACTGTTCCTGGCGACTGGCCAGTTCGCTGGATTTCGCTTCCAATCGATCTCGTTCGCTGCGCAAAGGCTGGTGCAGCTGTTCAAAGAACTGCTCCACTGCTTTGTGAGCCTGATCGTACGACGGCGAATTCACATCGGCCGTTGCAATGCCGGACGAAGACGCCATCAGCTCTTCCAGCAACAGGCGTTGTTCCAGAATGTCTCGCTGCTTGATATCCAGTTCCGCTCGCATCTGATTCACATGCTGCAAACGCTGTTCAACTTTTTGAGCGGTTTCCAGAGATGCCTGTTCTGCCTGACGAATGCGGCGCGTGCGAGCTTCCAGATCCTGCATCACAGAATCCTGATGTTCCTGCAATCGTTCGCGCTGACGTTTCATGTCAAGTTCGGCGCTCATGCGTTCGCGTTCGACGACCTTTTGTTCGCGCTTCAGCGAAACTTCCTGAGCATCCAGGGCGGCACGAATTTTCTGCAACTGACCAAAACGCAGCCGATGCTGTTCGTCAAAACGAGTTCGCTCGCTGCGATACAGTTGTTGATCTCTGCGCAGTTCGCGAAGTTCTTCTTCGAAGTCTTCTCTTGCTCGTGCCAGATGTTCAAACTGAAAGCGATACCGTCGCTGCAGGTTGTTCTGTTCTGTCAGCAGCCCCTGACGACGTTTTTCAATTTCTTCACGCAGCCGCTTTTGTTCGGCGTCCAGTTGCTGACCGAACAGTTCTCGCTGCTGCTGCAGATCTTCGTTCTGCTGAGTCAGTTCAGCAGTTTGAGCTTCTTTGTGAGACGCCCATTCCTGACGCACTCGATGAAGCTCGTCCAGTTCGGAAGCCAGCTCTCGCCGAACAGCTTCGCGCATCTGTTCGCGTTCGACTTCGATGTCGTGGCTGATCTTGCTTAATCGTTCGGCGTGCTGATTTTCCAGCTGATCCGTGCGTTCCAGCAGTCGCTGACGTTCTGTTTCCAGCCCATCGCGCTGACGTTGCATGGCTTCGCGTTCGCGAGCCAGTTCGGCATTTACGGCTTCATGAAGTCTCTGGCGTTTGGCGTCCAGTTCTTCACGGTTTTCTTCAATGATTTCGCGTTGCTGATCCAGTTCGGCCTGCAGGTGTCGCAACTGTTGCTGGCGTTGATCCAGTTCGGCAGTGACTTCTCGCTGAGCCGTGCGGTCTCTGGCAACCTGTTCTGCAAACTCACGAGCTCGCGATTCAAACGCGCTGCGATCGGCACTTAGTTGATTGCGTTCCGAAACGACGTCGGCCTGAAGTCTTTGCAGTTCGCTGAAACGCCGTTGCAAGCCTTCGGCTGCAGCGCTGGCCTGCATTAAGACCTGTAGAGCATCCTGATCAGCGTCTCTCACGGTATGCGTTGTTACAGACAGTTCTCCACCGGCTCGTATTCGAACCGATGCGTCTGGCTGCGCATTGTGAGAGGGGTCTGTCATGTCAGGGATTCCATTCCCAAACAGGTCCGGATATCGCAGCGTGGTAGCCAGCGATATCGATCAGCAGCCAACCGCGTCTTCCGGATCCAGATCCTCTGGATACACCGCGTTGGCTGATTGACTTTTCAAACGGAAGGTTTGAAGAACCAGTCTGTGTGCTGATTCTGAGCGATGTTTCTTAATGACACAATACGACAAACCGCCGCGAGTCGATGAAAACGCGCAGCGGTTTGAGGTGTTTGACGTGGACCGGTCGATTTAGCCGCTGTGACTAACCGACTGCGGTTCCCAACATTTTTTCAAAGTGAGCCTTCGGTGGTGCACCAACAACTTTGTCCACCATTTCGCCGTCCTTGAACAGCATGACGGTTGGAATGCTGGTGATTCCGTAAGCGGCAGCAGTTTTCTGATTGTCGTCAGTATTGACTTTGCCAATCTTCACCTTGCCAGCAAATTCTTCGGCCAATTCTTCAATGGTTGGCATCAGCATTCGGCAAGGACCGCACCACGGCGCCCAAAAGTCGACCAGTACGGGCTCAGAAGACTTTAGTACGTCGTCTTCGAAGTTAGCATCTGTGAATTCGTGCAGGTTTCCTGCCATCTCTCTTATTCCCTGAAACGTTAAATTGCCGTATCTCTTTGCCGGAAATTCCGACTCAGCGTTTTTGCCTTCTGACGACACCACCCGTCGGAAACTTACATAAATTAAGTAAGCAGCCTGACCAGGCGATATCGATTTCAACTCAACGAACGCAGAATTGCTGCTGGGACGCGAGTCGTTCTTGCCGGGATTATTGGCGAACCACAGTTGACTGTCAACGTGATTCAGTTCATCCCGTTGATGCAAACTGCTTTGATGCAAATATTTGTGTCGTTTGGAGGCCAGGAAGCGAATCACGTAAGTGGCGGCCGCTTTCTGTGGGTGGGAACATGATCAGCGTTCACGGAGCTCTCAAATCACGCTGATTTTACAGGGGAAGGGCCGCATTTCCGCTATTTTTGCACTTCAGAACGTTCAGATAGCAATTGCCCACTGGATTGTAATTGCCAAAAATGCCTAAACTCCGCAGGTGAGGTATTTTGCGAAGAGGGATCGTTAGCAATGCAAGACGTAAGCCAACCAAAAATGACGCTTAGAACAGCCATCGCGCAATTCCGGCGTTCAGTCGTGTCTGTAGCGACAGCTGCGCGATACATTTTGGTGGTCGCCGTGTGTCTGTCACTGCTTAACGTATCTGCGACAGCTCAGCAGCTGAAACCGGCGGAAATTGATTTCCCGGAGTTTGGCGATCTGTTTCCGGATCTCAAACCATCGTCACCATCTGGCATTGGAGGAAATTCGGGTTCCGGACCAATTCGTATTCCAGAACGCAACGACAACTTTCTGCCTCAACCTAACTATGGCCAGCCTGGCACAAGCAGTCGTCAACCATATCAGCCTTCCGCCGGCAGCGGCGTGCTTCGAACATACGAAGATCAGGAAACTCCGGCTCGGAAACCTTATCAACCGTATTCAGATCAACCGTATTCAAATTCGTATCTGAACTCAAACCCTGACGCGTCAAATCGGTCCAACGTCCCCAGCACGAATCTGCGAGGTCCGGTTTACGATCCGATCGACGGTCGCATTCGTCAAAATTTTGATGATCGCCTACCAGCCAGCTCAGATGGCTCGGCCATAAATCCACAAGCAGCCGCGCCGGTAAAGAAGGGCTTCGACTGGACTTCACACGTCACATCGGTGGCTGATCTGAAGTTCAAAACGTCGAACGTATTTTTGCATGGCGACGCATTTCTGACTCCCGCAGAAAAGGCTGCCTATCTGGATTTGCTGGATGCGATCGCAGAACGTCGTCGAGCTCTTGTGCAGCAATCGGTAGACGAACAAAGTTCCAGCAATGTTCAGGTGAGTCGTTGGGAAGAAGCGTTTTATCAGTTTGCCAATGCTCGCAAGCTTGCGTGGAACAACGGCAAACTTAGAAACAGAGAGATCCCCACAGAATTGCCTGGCGGACTTCCTGACCCGTTTCGAGAAGCAAAGCCGGTGGCCACCACTGCAGATGCCGCTGATAACGCGCCGTTTGTAATGCTGGACGATATTGCTCGTTTTCCGGAAGACTATGTCGGACGTCCGATCATTCTTTACGGTCGATTTGCAGCAGAAACCGTCGACCGACTTGTAGAAGACGAACGCCCGGAAGCCAGCATTGCCTATCAGTTTAAAGATCAGGAACGAAGTCGGCAGGTTTCCGTTCTTCGTGGAGTTCTGACATCGCTGGAAACAGGCCGCCCGATTGCTCAGGTGGATACTCAAAGCCTGTTAACGCCTCAACGAGACACAATCAGCATTAACGATTGGCCAACCTCGGAATCATCGATCCCGGTCGTTGTAAAAGGCTGGGTGGTCAAGAAATGGGACGGTCGACCATTGGTGTATTGCGAATCGCTGCGGCAGATCAGTCCAAATCCGCACATCACAATGATTCGCACTGGCACGATCGACAAGCGTCGCATCGCCGACGAAGAAAAGTGGTTGTATTACGAAACCATGGAACAGGTAGCACTTAACAGTCCCAAACTGCAGCAAGGCATTGCGTCGTCCGTGCTGCGTCAGCGAATCGACGACTTGTTGCTGCAGGTGAACCAAAAAGCCAGTCTGGAAGTCGCTCAACTGACAGACAAATTGCAAAAGGGAACAATTACCGAAACAACTTTCAATACACAGAAAACACGTATCGGTCGACAACTGGGACAGCGCGTCAGCCGCTATCGAAAATACAGAAAAGATCCGGAACAGTTTCAAACCTATGTTGATATGTTTCAAAATCCGGATGTCTGGCACGGTCACCTGGTAACACTTCACGGACACGTTCGTCATGTGGTTAGCTATCCTGGCGATGACATGTTGTACGACGGACAGATGCTGCACGAACTGTGGCTGTTCACAGACGATTCTCAGCACAACCCCGCAGTGATTGTCACTCCCAATCTGCCGCGCGACTTCCCGCTGGATGCCGGTGTAATTGATCGAGTGAAAGTCACAGGCTGTTTCTTTAAACGATACGTTTACGGTTCTCAGGACAGCGACCGGATTGCTCCACTGATTTTGGCTGGCAAAGTCGATTGGGAACCCACCATCGATCAGGTTCAGTCGCTGGTGAAAAATGGTCAGCTGGCCGCAGATTCACCAAGAGCCAAGCGAGCCGCAGCGTTGTCGGGTTCAGAAATCGGCAATTCCGCCATGATCATGATCTGCGTTTTTGTCTTGCTGGTGATGATGATTCTGTGGGGACGTGCTCAGCGAGAAGAACGAGACCGCGTAAGGCTGCGAAAACGCGTTAACGAAGTGCCTGAGTTTGAAAACCCGGCCCTTCCCGATTACCCTGTCGGACTTTCCGACCTGGGCACCGATTATTCTCGCGAGTATCGGTTGTCTTAGTTGATTGTTGCACCGTCGCGACGGACGATGCAATTGTTAGCCTGATGAAGTCCCCTGCCGCTTGTGTTAGACTTCTTCAAACAGCAAATTTGTTCATGTTGAGTCAAGTTTTCAGAGCGACAACGGAGCGTTTCTGAGCCTCAGCTCAAATGGTCTGAGGCACAGCCTCGTTAGATTGTGAATTCGCACAATCACATAACATTGCACGAATCTTCCCACGGCCCAGCAAACAACCTTCGCCAATCTTCAGAAGACAGTTCCCGTGCTTCAAATCCCCGCTATCAACGACCGACCGATTCGACTTGGCGTACTGATCAGCGGTGGAGGCACCACGCTTCTGAATTTTCTGGATTGCATTCGAGATGGATCACTGAACGCAGAAGTTGCGGTGGTCATTTCCAGTCAGCCAGACTGCAAAGGCGTGCAACGATCGATCGACGCGGGCCTGAACTGCATCACCGTATCGCGGAAAGAGTATTCTTCAACCGCTGATTTCAGCGTTGCGGTATTCAATCATCTAAGAACCGCCAAAGTTGATTTGGTAACTTTGGCGGGATATCTGAACCTGTTATCCATTCCCGATGACTTTGCCCTGAAGGTTCTGAATATTCATCCGTCGCTGATTCCATCTTTCTGCGGCAAGGGAATGTACGGCCATCATGTTCATGAAGCTGTGGTCAATCGCGGAGCCAAAGTCAGCGGTTGTTCAGTCCATTTCGCCGACAACGAATATGACCAGGGCCCAATTGTTCTGCAACGCAGCGTTGACATTCCGGATACCGCCGATGCAGACACCGTAGCGTCGCTGGTGTTTGAAGAGGAAAAACTTGCTTACCCAGAAGCCATCCGACGCTACTCATCAGGACGCCTGTCAGTCGAAGGCCGCCGCACGTTTTATCTTGCTGCGGATTGACCTGACAAGGGCTTCGCCCTTGACCCAGTGGCGTGGCACGCAGAAAGTCGTGGTACGCTCGAATCGCCAAGCCGCTCCGTTGTCGCTATGGACAACATGCTCGCATCATTTTAAGTAAGACTCGAAGCCGCAGCGTGCTGGGTGGCACTTAAACCAGTGACCACGTTTTTGCTCCGTGACCATCCGCGACTGGAAGTGAAATACTAAATTCCGTGAGTAAATGCTGCCACCAGCCCACGGCTTAACGCGCCCTGACAACACCTTTACCGTCAGCCAATTCCTTGCCCGCACTCAGCCGTAAACCGTTGCGTCATGCCTCGGCGACTTAGTTCAGCGTTCAGAATGTTGCGGTAATGAGCCAGTCGAGCGACGGCGTCATCCAGAGAACCGCCGAAGGATCGTTCTTCATCCAGATAGATCAGCGGAACGGCAAATTCACTGATTTTCCAGCCCAGATCAGCCGCCTGAATCCAAAGTTGCAGCGGCATGGCATAGCCAGTGTCGGTGATGTCCAAGCCTGTCAACGAGGAGACTCGATAAGCCTTGAAACCACAAAATGCATCTGTGATTCCCAGATGGAGTTTTTCATTCAGACAGTTGGTGATCTGCATGTTAATGCGCCGACGGTCTGCCGGAGCGACGCTGTTGTCATCGAAGTCATGCAGATATCGGCTACCGGAAACCATGTCCACCGGATTGTTCGGATCGTCGACTAACGACGCGATTTCACTGATCAGGCCCGGTTGATGCTGGCCATCGCAGTCAATGGTCACCAGTACGTCGTAGCCGTAACGAACAGCCTGCTCAAACGCGGTCGTTAATGCCGCACCATAACCGCGATTGGTCGAATGCGTTTCAACGTGAATTCGCCCTTCAAAGGCAGCCAGTTCCAAAGCGGTGCTGTCTGTTGAACCATCATTCACCACCAGCACATCGTCCGCATTCTGAAGCACCTGCTCCAGAACATCTTCAACGTGAGATGCTTCGTTGTAAACCGGCAGGGCGATGAGAGTTCGTTCGTTCATGTCGACATTCTAACGAGGCTGTGCCTCAGACCATTTGAGCTACCGCTCAGAAACGCGACTCCGTCGCTCAGAAAACTTGACTCAACGTGAACATGTTCGCGGCTTTAAGAATTCTAAGCCTGAGCGGCAAAGTTTCAAATTCTGCCTGACAGAATGATGCAGTTCCCGAACATCAGGAACCTACCTACGATAACTTTGACGTAACTTCTCACCCAAACCTTACGCGTTTTCCTCTGCAGAATCATTGGGTTTTTCAACGATCTGACGCTTCAGTCGTCGTAAACTGGGGTGACCTGACCAATGCTTAATACGCAGCCAGCATTTCCACCATCGCTTCCAGAATCGGCACATCGCTATCCGGACGCTTGACGCCTTGAGGGTGTGTCAGATTGGTGCCGATCATGTTTCGCAACTTCAGAAACTGAGCACACGTGTGCTTGTAGGCCGGGACGGGCGTTCTGAAGGCAAAGAATCCCAGATACTGCAGAATGTCGTTCAGCTGATAAAATTCCGAATCGCCATTGGCCCACATCGCATCTCGCTTGCCAAACAGGTCCGGACAGAAACTGCTGAGACCTAACAAATAGTCGCTGCCATACATCACCATATCGATGGCCAGGTCGTTGCCCGTCAACACCATAAAGTTCGGTCGAACTTCGTTGCGAAGCGCCAGTCGTTGCCACTCCAGATCTCGCTGCAGCGACGAGTGCTTGGCACCGATGCAGTTTTCAATCAGCATCATCTGTCGATACACGTCCAGCGAATAAACTTTACCGAACGGCAGAAACACGGTTCCCAGTTCGAAACCAATAAACTGATTGCAGTCCGCACCAATGCTTTGATACGCCTCAACAATGTCGGCATCACTTTGCTGAGTTAACCCGTACGACTGAAAGATGACAGGAATTCCGCCGGCAGCTTCGATGTCGTTCATTCGGCGAGCGTACTCAGCACGATTAAAGTCGGCTCCCGGTTGGTCTGCCAGAAACGCTCCCGCAACAAACTGCTGGCCGCTGCAGATGCTTTGAGTTCGCCTCAGAACCTCCGCCTTCGTGGCTTCATCCAGCAGATTGATGTAACCCGTATCCATGTTGACGGCAGGAATCAGACCTGCCGCCAGAGTCCGTTCAACGTGAGCATCAAAGGCCTCCCAGTCCACACTGTGATCGGGGCTAAACGGCAACAACACGGCCGACATGCCAGTGATTTTACGATTGCGAATGATTGGCAAAACAGACTCAGACATATGCAACGATTCATCACAAGAGGGTGAAAAAAAACATGGCAGACATGCGGAGTTTTACATGTCTGTTTACAGTTGTCAGTGCGATAAGGGGCTTAGCTGAACGACGCGATATCTGCATCAGCCGCCAGGCGTTAGCCGCGGTTCGTGCAGATCATTGCAACAAACCGCGGCTAACGCCTGGCGGCTGATGCAGCTATGCCTGATGTTCAGTCAGAAGGAATCGCGATTGGGCACGTTCTGTTGTTAAAAGTCGCGGAGCGACGACAGGCGATAGTCTCGGACTTCAGTCCGAGGTTGACAGCGGGTTGTCAGGAAAGGCATGACCTCGGGGCGAAACCCGAGACTGACACCTGCCGTCGCTCCGCGAATAAAAACTAAGGCCCTTGTTGTCAGCGGCAGAGTGCTTTCGTCCCTGCAGAACTAAAGCCACAGCCACTGGCCAAACACAAACCGTGGTGGGCGGTAGCCACCCTGCAGGATTACGCGGCGTTCTTTTTTGCATTGTTCCTGCCGGGCCTGGGAGCATTCGGCTTACTGTGCATTGAAGGAGGATCCGCAGGCACTGAACCGCTGTCGTCCGGCACCTCGTACTGCTTTTGCAATTCCGCCAGACGCAACTTCAGCTCAGCAATTCTTTCTGCGTATGCAGGATCATCATAAAAACTTCGCATTTCGCGAGCGTCTTTTTCAAGGTCGTAAAATTCCCACTCTTCCAGGTTATAGAAGTGAATCAGCTTCTGCGTCCCCGTGCGAACTCCGCAATGACGTCGCACCATGTGAGCAGTCTTGCGATTGGCTTCGAACTCGTAATAGTGATAGTACAACGCGTCTCGGAAATCCGGCTGAGTGCAATCTAGAAGGTTTTGGTTGAATGAAATTGAAGTTGGTGCAGGCGTTTTGTCGGTCGATTCGGACGGTCCCGCCAGAACCAGCGGCTTCAGGCTTTTGCCCTGCATGTCGGCAGGAATTTCAGCACCCGCGATATCAAGAAAGGTTTCCGCAAAGTCCAGATTCGACACCAGATTATGATTCACAGATCCGGGCTTCGTTTTGCCGGGCCACTTTACAAAGAACGGCATACGATACGATTCTTCGTACATAAACCGCTTGTCGAACCAACCGTGATCTCCCAGATAAAAACCCTGATCTGATGAATAAATCACAACCGTATTTTCAGCAAGGCCCGCCTCTTCCAGGTAATCCAGAACTCGACCAACGTTGTCATCCACAGATGCCACGCAACGCAGATAGTCTTTGATATAACGCTGATACTTCCAGCGAATCAGGTCGTCGCCTTCCAGGTTGGCTTCGCGAAACGCTTTATTCTTCGGTTCGTAAGCTTTATTCCAGGTTTCCAATTGTTTTGGACTTAGCCCGCCGGGTGGCACCAGCTTCAGGTCGCTGGCAGTCATCGTCGTCCGAATGCTCATGTCCTGAGTTTGAGCCGCGGTGCCTCGACCAGACCAGTCATCCAGCAGGTTTTCCGGTTCCGGAATTTCGACGTCGTCGTACATGTTCAGATACTTCGGCCCCGGTTGCCAGTTTCGGTGAGGAGCTTTATGTTGATACATCAACATAAACGGCTTGTCGTCGTCGCGTTTTTCCTTCAGCCAGTTCAACGCCAGATCGGTAATAATGTCTGTTGTATAGCCAACATGCTTCACTGGTTTCTTGTCGCCATTCAGCAGCATCGGCGGATTGTAATAGGGGCCCTGGCCAATCAAAACTTCTGAATAGTCGTAGCCCTGAGGAGCTGTTGACAGGTGCCATTTCCCAACCACAGCAGTTTGATACCCAGTTTTCTGCAGTAGCTTCGGAAAGGTTTGTTGAGAACCATCAAAGCGGTCTCCGTTTGTCATGAATCCGTTAATATGGCTGTGCTTGCCCGTTTGAATGACGGCTCGACTTGGCCCACAGATGCCGTTTGTGCAGAAGCAATTTGTAAACAGCATGCCATCGTTGGCAATGCGGTCCAGGTTGGGAGTCGTGTTGATCTTTGACCCATAGCAGCTCATGGCGTGAGCGGCGTGGTCGTCTGTAAAGATGAACAGAATATTGGGCCGAGCATCTGCCGCCTGAACAACGCTGTTCAGCAGCAGAACGGCGGAAAACGCAAAAAGAGTTTGTCGCATTGTGTGACCTGATTTCATAACAAGGGCTGCGCCCTTGACCCGGTGGCGTGGTTGGCGGAAAGACGTGGGACGCTGGAATCGCCGAGCCGCTCCGTTGTCGCTACAGTTAACATGCGCGCACCGTGCTCGCATCATTTTGAATAAGACTCCAGCGAGGCAGTGCCTCAGACCATTTGAGCTGACGCTCAGAAACGCGACTCCGTCGCTAAAAAAAAAATGACTCAACGTGAACAAGTTTGCTGCTGTAAGAAGTCTAATTGACGAATTTTGGCGCGATCCTGGCAGCGGCAGCAACCACGAACGTAACCGCCGGTCTGGCAAAATTCAACTACGTGCTGACTTTGCGATTGTTTTCCGGGTTGTAGCCTGAAGTAAGGCCGTGCAGACCGCGTATTTTCCGGTGTGAACACATTCCCGCACCCACTATGGCCTGGAACTGCAACTCGTCGGCTGTAACGGCAATGGAGGCCTTGCGTTGCGAGCACGTTTCGTCACACTTCTCAGCGGTTTCATATGAATTCACCTGCCGGCAAATTCGCCGTTTATTCCAATCGGCGTTCCTACATCCAATGATACTTTGGCTGCTGCAACATTTCGGATACCTGCTTGAGCAACTGTCATCGCGCACAACGGGCGATTCGCGAGTATTTCTGACGGCTCGTATCGCCGCCGCCAGCCTGACCGCGTTTTTGGTTACCTTGCTGTGGGGACCAGTCGCCATTGGCTGGCTGAAGAAACGCTTTCGCGAACGCATCGCCAGCAATTCAGAAACATTAAACAAACTGCACGCCAACAAACAGGAAACTCCCACAATGGGCGGACTGTTTGTCATGAGCGCCGTGTTGATTTCGACCGTGCTGTGGGGAGATCTGGATACTCGATTTGTTCAGGTGGGAATTCTGGTGGTCGTATTGATGACGATCATTGGAGCATGGGACGACTGGGTGAAGCAACGCACGTCTCGGCTTGGACTCAGCGTGCGGCAGAAATTCGCCGCTCAATTGGTGGTTGGCTGCATCGCGGGATTCGCTTTGTTTGGTGAACTTCGCCAGCAACCCTTCGGCACTGAACTGGTCTGGCCCATCGGAAACGTGTCTGTTGCGCTGGGAGGATTCTTTATCGCGTGGAGTGCTCTGGTGGTGGTCGCCACCGCCAACGGCGTGAATTTAACCGATGGCCTGGATGGTCTGGCAGCAGGTTGTACCATCACCACCGCATCAGCATTCGCCGCACTGGCCTATCTTTGCGGGCACAGCGTGATATCAGAATACCTGGGAATACCTCACATTCAAAACAGCGGCGAACTGGCCGTGATGCTGGGCGCCTTGGTAGGTGCGATGCTGGGCTTTTTGTGGTTCAACTGCTACCCGGCTCAGCTGTTTATGGGCGACGCCGGTTCGCTGCCAATCGGCGGACTGCTGGCGGTGTGTGCATTGGCCACGCGGCAGGAAATTTTGCTGGTGCTGATCGGCGGTGTGTTCGTGTTCGAAACACTAAGCGTGATTGTGCAGGTGGCGTGTTTTCGAATCACCGGCAAGCGACCGCTGCGATGCAGTCCGCTGCACAATCATTTCGTGTTTAAAGGCGACCACGAAATGAAGATCGTCGTTCGATTCTGGATCTGTTCTGTGCTGCTGGCAATTCTGGGCATCGCCAGTTTAAAGCTGCGATAGCCGCTGAAAAGTTGAATCCTGCGACTCGCTGATTAGTTCACAACCTCAAGGAAACTACGCCCACTCTTCGTCTTCATCTTCGAAGTCGTCAAGATCATCGTCGTAGCCGTCGTCGAATAATTCTTCGCCGCCATCGTCTTCGTACGATTCTTCGTCGTCGAAACCTTCGTCTTCTTCGAATTCGTCGGCATCTTCATCGTCGTCGGTCATCGGTCGAGGTGCTGCACCGCCAGATCCCGGAGCCACAGCTGGCATGGCCGCTGCGAAGCCGTCAGCAGGATACCACGCCATCACGGCAAATGGACTCAACCCGACTCCGAACAACGCGAGTAAAAAGGTCAGCCCCACAAAAACTGTCATCATGCCGGAAAACATGGCCCCACCATGCTCCAATCCGTTCAAGACAAGCACCGCCAACAGAATGACTGCTGGAATGGCGGTCATGATGGACAGCATTAAAACCTGCTTTTTCGACATAACTGAACTCTACGAATTTTGCAGTGGCGGCTGTTTGAATGGCGAAGTGCCTTACATCGGTATCGACATGGTAAGCGCCAGTAATGAGACGTGGCAAGAAGTGCCCGCAGACTTTAGCAATTCCCTGGAAAGCTAAGCCCCGCTTGCCCAATCTGACGAATCTCAGCAGGAAAAATCGGCGGTACAGTCCGCATTACCCGAACGAATTCGGGGTGAATGGTCGCGTTCGACAGTCTGGCGAAGATCAAAAACGACCACCGCACCTGCTGATCGGCGGAGTTCGATGTTTGAGAATTCTGGCAGAATGACCGCCAGATACCGGAACGCCGATCGAGTTTCCGAAAAAATTGGCTGAGAATCAGACTGCGTTTATGGAAAACGCAACAAATCGCGATAAGGTTCTGGTCTGACGGCGGATGTACGACAAGACGCAGCAATTTGCTGCGTTTTTGAGTTCAAAGGTAGTCACGAAGGCGTAGCTCAGTTGGTAGAGCAACGGACTTTTAATCCGTAGGTCCAGGGTTCGAGTCCCTGCGCCTTCACTAGAAAAGACCAGTTTTTACTGGTCTTTTTTTATGCGCGGTCTCGAATGAAGACCGGTCGTTGGGGCGAGGTAGCGAAATGGTCGCAGATTCTCGCACTGATTCTGCGGCAGACCAAACCACAGCCCCATTTCGTCGGCTTCGCCCCAAAACATAAAAACGCACAGTTGTTTCGACGCTGGCATGCCGCATCAACTGCTGAAGAAAACAAACTCGGCACACGTTCAGGGCGGCGGGCGGGAAGGGTGCGATCACGGATTGTGGCTGATCGGAAATTGTTAACGAGTACTCGTCATGACGAACAGCAAAGGTCTGCTTTCCAGTCGTGGCGACAGACAGCCAGATTCGTCTTCCGTATTTCACAATAGCGTTCGCATAGACGCCCTGGCGTTGCGTCGCAGATGCCATCGCAGTCTGGCAGGATCTGCGTGACTTGTTTGTCCGTGATTTCGTTTATCATATAGGGGCTCTGCTGGATCAAATCAAACATGCGAAGACACGCGTGTTTTCGTGGCGTGTCTACCAATGGTGCTCGTCCAAATCGCTGGTTCAGATATTGATGGCCATTAGCAACATCTGCTGCCCCTTGGTTGTCGATCTCTTGTCGAGTTTTCATCGTTTACTTGTATTTGTGGAACGCGGCGGGGCGTGTTTGATTTCAGGCGGGTGACCTGTAATAAGAGTTTTCCAAACCACCTTCGAAACCATTCGCTTTTGTTGGCGAATCCTTTCCTCTCGTCCCCAACCACAGCGGCAAGCTGGTCATGGTCCGACCGGTGGCATCTTGAAACAGCTTTACCCGGCACTCGCAGCCATCAGGATCGCAAGTCCATACCACAGCGAGATTCCAATCGAAGTGATGATTGCGTTGGGAAGATTCGGCTTGAGTGGGTGAGCGATCGAGAGAATCACGATGCTCAGGAATATCGGCACGCTAAACGTGATTCGGTCTGTCCAGTTCTGATGGGCAACAAACTCTATCGGGAATGCCAGAATCTCAAACATTCCTTCGACGGAACCAAACAGCAAACCCAGCACTCCAAAAACCGGCAAAGGTCCCAACAGGAGACTGATGAATACAGTTCCTCGCCACCTTAAAACATTGCAATAAAGCAGATGGCCGCACGCTCCGGCCGCGAGCGTAACAGACGCAAAGACCAGCAATGCAAGGAGATCTCCAACAGGCTTTCGCCAAAGGTCTGACAGCAGCCACCACCAGTACACCCACGCGATTGCCAATAGAAGGATCCCGAAGCGACCGCTATGAGGTTGTGACGCAGACAGCGACACCGTGCCGTTGGCAGCCGGAGCAGAGTAAGGACTGGTGTCATTTTTCACGGGTAACTGATCCTTGCTGTGCGGGATGTCGGAGATAAAGACGGCCAGCAATTGAGTGCGGTCGACCTGCGACAGAAAATACGTTACTTTCGATTCGATTCGCTTTTGTTCGAGACCAGATTCATTCGCACTATGCATGATGTCCAGGTCAGCCGCAACTGCGTCGTCGTGTCGTAATGTTTGCGTTTATCCCGAAGGGATTCCAGCCATGAGCCCCGGGTCGCCTAGCGCACCCGGGGACACGATTAGTAGAAACCGTCGCCCCTGAAAGGGGCCCAGCTGAATGTGATGTGGTAATGAAGGCTGGAATAGGTCGACATGTTGAATCGAGTTTCGTGATGAATGGCTGCGACCCTTTCAAGGTCGATCGTAGCTGGTTCTCGGAACCGGAGGTGCGCTGCGCGACCTCCGGCTAATGGCTGAGATCCCTTCGCGATGAGGATTTCCGAATTGGATTCTGCCACCCCAAGTGTGGGCCATCCATCCTGAAAACAACAAACAGAATGTGCTGCAAGCCAGGGGCTTCTGGCGACTTACAGTAATTAGCGAAGCGTTTGTCCATAGGAAACCGTTTTGCGTGCCTGGCGCGGCTTCATGGTCCCAATCCTGCCTGTCCGCCACCTTACTTTACACAAACCTTGCACAGCGATCAATTGGCCAAGGTCGGATGGATGGACCGCAAATGTCCAGGCTGAACGAGATAGAAGTGGACGGATCGCACTTCAAGCACCGCAACCGGGTTCAGCCAGTCAGTTTGATCTTTTGTAACTGGGGCACAGTATCGTAGCCTGCCAACAACATCAAACCTCGGCATCCTTGCGTCTCCATGTTTCAACATCGCATTATCCGCAAGGGTTTTGTAAACCTGTGAATCTTTCTCAGATCTCAACATAACAGATCGAGGACCTGGAACTGCAAACGAAGCCACGACGGTTGGATTGAGCAGTTCACCGGTAATATAAATCGCTGGCGCAGCGTTCTTGATTGTGATTGTCCCGATTGTGATTGTCCCGTCATCACTCTGATGCATCGTTGCTCCCCCAGCCAGTTCCATAGGCAACTGTTTTTCAAGCCAGTTGGGCGGATATGATGACGGCACGGCAATCGTTTCTTGCGGTGGCGCGTCCTCGTCAGCCTGGGCAGTTAAACAAGCTGAAAGTGCCAGAATCGTCAGCAAGACTGTACTTGTGATTCTCATTGGTAAGTCTCTCCTGTAAGGCAGCTAATGCCTGCCATCAGTCGGTTGTGGCGGTTGATGATCCATTTGATAGCGACCCGACACAATTCGGCTAAATGATTTGGCTAGACGCCAGGTGTGATCGTCTTTGTCGCAATGAGCTGGGCGATTCGAAGTTTCTGCTTCGCTATGGATGATTGGTTTGCATAGCCACGGGAAGCCTGGTGAAGAATGGATTTCAGTTTCGATTCTTCAACTTCAATCGCTCGGCGAATCGCAAGGGCAGCGGTTGCCTGATCTCCAATGTGGCGAGCGAGGTTACACTGGGCGACCAATAGCCGAAGTTCACTTGTCGAAAGTTCTTTCGCACCCGCGTAACCACGATCTGCAAATGATTGCTGTTGCTTGAACAGAGTTGATTGACGATTAACTTCTGCCCGAAGCAGTCTTTTCACCCCAGCATCGTCGCCCTGCAGGTGGAAAAGCGTCAATTCGGCATTGTGCAGATCAGACTGCAGTTGCTGCATCTGGGATGAATAAACAGGCAATGTGCCCTTGAGTCCATCGAACTCCGCTCTCAGAGTCTTCACAGCGTCTTGCGCGTATTCGAGAGCAACGGCGTCGTCCGCGATTGCTGCACCGAAGGGTAGCGCGAGTATAATCAACAATCCAGTTGCACGAAATGGCTTCATGTACCTGCTTTCTCCTTGGCGATAACGACCAAAGCTCACGGGATGTGACGATTGGCTTTGAATTAAGAATTGCGAGTGGCACACAAATTTGCCGGGCACCTTTTTGTAACACAGCACATCAATGATGACTTAGTCAAACTGAAACGGAATACCGGGAATCGAAAAAGAGTCGTCCATGGTGGTTGTTATGTAACCGCGAATCGCGTCAGTCTCGACTATGTGCGGAACAAAATGCACAGCACCATCACAACTAACGGTCTGGAATCCATCAGGTGTAAACCCACCAAACCGCGGAACGACCGAATCAGGTGAATACGCAATATCGACCGGCTTGGTCCACGGCGCACGACTTCGGGACTCGACAACCAGCAAGGTATTGTTCAGCCACGGTTCCGAATAATCTTTGTATTGGGTCACGGCGTTGGGATCGAAGGCCGTGCCACCGCCAACGATTGCATAAAAGGCGGAATTATGTGATTCTGGATCATCGCCGGGATGCCTGTAGACGGCGGGCATGTCATTCAGTATCGCCCGGTTTGACTCAGAGTCCCATGGTTGATTTACATCATAGCCGCATGCTCGAATTGCTGCGTCGTACTTCACGCGATCGGACAAGTCTGGGCCAATGTCAACACGATCAGAAAACTGGCGAAGCATCGGTAGAAGTTCGACTCGCCAGGAGTGGGGCGTTTTGCCGTCAGGAGAATATGAAACAGCGGGTGGAAATCGCCCAAATATGTCGTGATAGGTGTGAAACGCTAATCCGATATACTGCAGGTTTCGGAATCCGGGCGCGGCTTCTGTTTGCTTAACTGCGATTTCGTATTGTGATGGCGTCACATCGTCTGCGTGCAGGATGGGCAGCGCGCTGAGTAACATCGTAAAGTAAGACAGGACCGTGAAGGTTTTTGTCATGCGTGGCTCCTACATTCTGCGCAACATTTTTCATGCGGACGTCCGGATAAGTCATTCGCCCACACAGAAGGCTTCCCGTCTGTTATTATTGAGTCAATCCCTCAGGGCAGGCGTAAACCCTCGCCATTACCTCAAACGGTTCTAACTGCCTTTCTTAGCGCCAGAGGTCGTTTTGAAACGAACGCAACGCTGGATGAATGCGAAAATCTCGAACTTCTACGGCCGTCCGTATAGGTCAACGGAAGCCGACGAATGCGGACTCACAGGGGCCCACCTGCGGAGATTGTTGGCATGCGCCGAATGGTGAGCATTCCAGTTCGCATTCGACCACCAGTTGAGCCTGCCCGCACTTGTCTTCCGGGTATCCAGGGCCCATTTCAACGGCCTCTGTAACCAGCTCGCCACCGTCAACACGACATGTAGACCAAGGTCAAAAGACGCTCAGTCTGAAGAGCTCAATCTATCTAATACTGTTTCCAGAGACCTCGAAATTTAAGACCATACATACGACGGAAGCTGGGGATTGAGTTTCGCTGGAAATGACGTACGTTCCAGCTCTGTTATAATTCGCTCACCGAAAACAACACCCGCTCAAAACGAAAAAGACAACTGAAATGACGCCCCACCGAATTTCACTTTCCATTCAGCGATGCGCGATCCTGATCGCTGCAGCTCTGCAATTCACGTTAAGCGTCAAAGGAATGGCTCAACCAACCGAGGTCAAACCGCAGTCGCTGGTGTTTCGTCGACAGGCAACTCAGCGGATGATCTTTGATCGATCGCAACAAATTCCGTTGTCATCTCTGCAGCCCAAAAATGTGTTGGGGCTCGACGTCATGCATCCAGAAGTGGGTGAACGAACAGGCGAAACCCGATGTTCAATCGAAGAAGGTAAACTGATCATTTCAACCGGCGACGGGGCTACTTCGTCACGTTGGGTTGGAGGCTTCAATCCATTCGCAACTTACGAAGTTGCCGTGAATCAATTCGAAGGAAGTGGCAGAATTGGACTAAGCTTTTGCGACCCGGATGTCAATGATCACCTCTCCGCAAGCATCGTTACAAAAAACGGCACTTACCAGAAAATCGAATGGCTGGTGGTGAAGGATGGACAGGAAGTTGACCGCCAGACATTTCCATGGCCCGAATACGTCAACACAGCCGGGCCAATACGGCTACGTGTGCAGATGTTGGCAGTGGGAGCGAACCTGTATCTTGAATCTGAGGGTCATTCGCATCTGGTCGGCTATCCCGATTTCAACGAACATCTTGAGCTGCGAAAAACGGACTTAATCGGACGCTATGAATTTCGATTGTCCAGTAAGCTGGAAGCTGCTTCGTCGGTACATATAGACGAAGTACTGGCTGCGTTAACTCCTGGCTGCGGCCAGGCCGATATCCGAGCGATTACGAACCAGGCCGGAGAGCCGTTGCTGGATCAGGGTCGCGTGTGGTTAACAATGACCGTTCGAGGACGCGCGTTGCCGCATCCCATGCAAGGCGTGTTTTCGCTGGATCCGTCTGTATTTGATGTCCGCTTCGAAGGCATCATCGTGTTTGACATGGGCGATGGACTTTGGCGCAACGAACTTGCGTCACACTTGTTCTATGACGAAACCTCAAAGCAATGGCGCGGCTGGACGACTGGCTTCAGCGCGTTGGGAACCACGTCTGCTCAAGAAGAAAAAGCGATTCTGGCGGTCTGGAGCGACCGCGATCCTCGACGTGGTTTTTCGATTATGAAAGCCAGGCCGGTGGGCCTGGTTGGCCAACACGAAGACCCGCACGGTGTTTACGATTCGGCAGCAAAAAAATGGCGACTGTTGCTATCTGAAAAGGCAGGCAAGTATCGAGCGGGAATGTGGGAATCCGACAACTGGGATCATGGATACGAAAGACTGGCTGGCCCCGTGGAAATGGACAGCACCGGCACGTTGATTCAGAAGGTTGGAAATTATCGCTACGTATTCTTTGGTAGTGCAGATCGCAAAATATATATTTGCTCCTACCCGGATCTGCAGCCGGTTGGTGAACTCAACATGCACCTGCCACCGTGGAATGAAAAAACGGGAACTCGCATCTGGCCAAACATCATCCCACTTCCCGACGGCTATCCTGCACCATACATCGCTTTAATGATGGATCGCCAAAACTATCCAAACATGCCTAAAAGCAACTGGACATACGGTGCCATGTATCTCTTCCATGCACAACAAGGGCTTCGCCCCTGACCCGGTGGCGTGGGTGCCGGTAAGACGTGGGGCGTCCGAACCGCCCAGCCGCTCCGTTGTCGCTACGAGGAATGGCTTCGCCCTTGCCCCGGTGGCGTGGATGGCGGAAAGACGTGGGGCGTTCGAACCGCCCAACCGCTCCGTTGTCGCTACGAG